>Ga0187861_10000107_pt1 | contig 105829 bp, 99 predicted proteins | sample June2016WEW_10_1_3_FD_132986 | JGI IMG/M metagenome (GOLD analysis project Ga0187861, IMG submission 132986) | Peatland microbial communities from SPRUCE experiment site at the Marcell Experimental Forest, Minnesota, USA - June2016WEW_10_100 | ecosystem: Environmental > Terrestrial > Soil >...
AAATACATTGCTGGAGGCTAAGAGTTGCCACTACCGTATTCCACGCCCGCCAGCCTGGTAGGAGGCGCACACTATGATGATATTGCGGCACGCCTCCCGACAACCATAATATGGCCACAAGTTAACTATTCTTTAGTACAAACGTTAGTGAAAAAGTTCTGTCTACCGTACACTTAGCTCTACCAAGTAAATATTCTTCAAGAAATAATCCAAGGAGTCACATCATGGCCAGAAAACCCATTGGGTGCCCTACCGGACGGCCTAAGATTACCGTCGACTGGCAGAAGTTCGAATTTGGCTGTCAGATCAACGCCACCAAAGAGGAAATCAGCATGGTTGAACGTATCTGAAACGACTTTAGACTTGGAGTATAGCGCACACTATCACCGGATGGTGACGGTCTTGAAATCTGTCAGTAGGTGTACAAACCGTTATTCTACGTTCAAGTTAGAACCTTAGTAATAGTTGTCAAAGAATTGTTTTGAACGTAAAATACTTTCCAGCAATAACCCGTTTTATTCGATCTATTAGCAAATTATTAGCAAAATACCGGCTTGGGCTTAACAGCTGCATAAGCATACTAACCGCAGGATCTTTTTAATCTCTTTGTCTTTTCCCGCCCAACCTATTCAGCGACCCGGGCCGACAGCAATAAACTACGTGAAGGCTTCAGACGAGCGTGGCGCAAGGGGTTCCATTTCGACATGCAGCGGGAACAGGTCAACTGCAGCGGCTGCAAGGGCGACGGTAGCAAGTTCTTCATCTGCGGCCTTTGCCAGATCAGAGAGTGCGCCGTGACAAAAAGGCTCTGTGGCTGTAAGCTATGCTTTGACTATTCTTGCCACGGGGTCAACTTGTTGACCGGAGCGGCAACTCTTAAGAGCCGGGAAGCCTCATGCCACCTGCTGAAATATGGATCGACGGACTGGTTCAGAGTAGCACATATATAACCATGGCCTTTGGCATGGTGCTGGTGTTCAGCATCCTCGGAATATTGAACTGGACACATGGACAGTATTATATGCTGGGAGCGGTCGCCGTCTACTACGGCGTGACGGCGGCGGGCATACCATTCCCCCTGGCAATGTTGATCGCAGGCGTTATTATTGCCGGATTGGGCATGCTCGTTAAGAAAGTAATTATCGACCGGGTGTCGGATGCCCTGTACGTCGGCGCAGTCACGCTGGCCCTGATCTTTTTTCTGGAGGGCCTGACCAGCATGGTATTCGGGATGCAGGACAAGGGGTTGGCTGAGGTTATGCCTGGGACGATAGATTTCGGGATCTTCAGCATCAGCTATCAGAAACTGGCCGTGGTTGCGTTCACCGTTGTGGTCCTGGTTGCCATGTATGCCGTGTTGAACGGAACCAAGGTTGGACTGTCCATAAGGGCTGTGGCGCAGGAACCAAGGGCGGCGAGCCTGTATGGCGTACGTGTCGACCGCGTTTCGCTGATTGTCATGGCCATCGGCTGGGCGCTGGCTGCATGGGCGGGTTGCATTATGGCACCGGTCTATTCGATCAATCCGTTTATCGGCCGCGCTCCCATGCTTTTTTCGCTGTTGGCCATCGTGATCGGCGGCCTGGGCAGTCTAACAGGCGCGATCATCGGCGGGTTGATTCTCGGCTTCCTCAACAGCATTATGGCCTTCTACATCTCGTACTATTCCGAGGCAGTGCTGTTTGTGCTGGTGATCATCCTGCTGCTTATCCGGCCGCAAGGGCTGTTCGGAGCGCCCGTCAAATAAGAAGTTGGGATATAAGTGAATAAAGCCCTAAATCCCAGAAATAAGCAATTGGTAATTATCAGTGAACTGGCGGATACTGAAGGCGCTATAACTACTCTAAATCATACAGGAGGTATTATAAAATGACGGTTAAAATATGTAGCGCCGCAGAAGCCATATCTGTAGTAAAAGATAACGACCACGTAGCTTCTCATATGTGGGGTCTATGCGGTACGCCCGGGCATTTATACCGTGCACTGGCGGCAACCAACGTCAAAAACCTGACCCTGTATATCGAGAATTTCTTGCCAGGTCCGCCCGGGACTGTCGAATGGGGCTTCCCCGACCCGACCATGCTTCTTTCCCATCTGAAGAAGATCGTAACACCCTATCTTGGAGGCCGTGCATACAGCCGCACGGGAATGCAAGCAGATTTCCTGGGCGACCTCATCAAGAGCGGGAAACTTGAAACAGAAGCGACCACGCACGGCGTTTTCATGGAGCGTCTGCATGCTGGCGCCATGGGACTGGGAGGATTTTACAGCCCGATAGGCATCGGGACCATCATAGCCACCGGAAAGGAAACGAGGGTTATCGATGGAAAGGAGTATATATTTGAAACCCCTATCCGCCCCGATGTGGGACTGATCAAGGCTGCCAAAGCGGACAAGCTTGGAAATCTGGTTTACCATGGCTCGGCCCGGGCAGCCAATCCGGTTATCGCAATGGCATCAAAGATGAATATTGTCGAGGTCGACGAAATAGTCGAGCCGGGCGAACTGGATCCCGAATGTATAGTCACTCCGGGAATATACGTGGACTACCTCGTAAAAATACCCGAGGGCGATATCGCAGGCGCCAAAAACCTTAAAGAACTCGTCAAACTGGCTGTAGCTTTGGTTAATAAGTAGGTGTGAAATGAAAGAGAGATTGGATGAGTTAGTCATGGCAATGCGTGCGGTACGGGAACTGAAGCATGGTGATTACTGTAACCTCGGCCTCGGCATACCGCAAATGTGTGCAGCCAATCTTCCGGAAGGTGTGCATGTCCAGGCGGAGAATGGCGTTATCGGTTACGGCCCGCTTGTAACGACCGACAACGTCGAGCAAGCCGACCCCGGCCTGATAGATGCAGGAGCAAAATTCTATACCCCTGCTCCCGGGATGAGCTTTTTTGACATGCTCACATCTTTTGCCATGATCCGAAGCGGGCGGCTGATATCAATACTGGGAGGTCTCCAGGTTTCCGAAACCGGTGACCTGGCCATTCATAGCCTCAGCTACAATGACGAGTATCCGCAGATTGGGGGCAGCATGGATTTGGCCTGGGGGGCCAAAAGAGTCATCGTAACTATGACGCATACGAATAAAGAGGGTAAACCCAAGCTGGTAAAAAGCTTAACCTACCCTCTGACTGCGGCGAAATGCGTTAATTTGATCATCACCGACGTGGCGGTAATTGAAGTGACAGACCACGGGCTGATCCTTAAGGAGTTTGCCCCCGGCTGGAGCGTGGATGAGATCAGATCCTTGACGGAAGCCCGTCTCTCTGTATCAGATGATGTCAAGGTGATGGAGCTATGACCACTTTATCTGACCACTGTTATTTTTGGTTACACGCCCGCTGATTACCGCGTAATCCTGGTACAAATAACCTGCAAAAACAAATCACAATAGCTAGTGACATATGGTCATAGCCATTGGCGAAAATGCAACTAGTTCAGGTGACACTGTTTGGATGGTGACGGCTCTTCAGGCACTCGTGGACTCAGATCAGGTGCAGTCAGGCACCTGTCAATCCTTACCTAATTCCCATCTTTCTTTCTTGCGATGGAAATTAAGTCTATGCGAATCCCTATCCCCTGTGTTAAAATCAGCTAAGGTGCAGCCATTTATAGGAAAAATGCAACACATTGGCGATGTCTAAGGCCTATTAGAAGATGCCAATAACGGAGCATACAATAAACGACGCGCTCGCTGAGATCCTCTCAGAGACCCGCAGTTTATGGCGTACAAAGGACATCGTCAGGTCTGAAAATATCGGTTGCATCAAGGGCAGCGCAGAGCAGCCAGACATACTGGTAGTCGAACCAAGTGTATCCCCGGTGGTCGTCGAGACGGAGGTCATACCGGCTCGGAGCTTGGAGAAAGATGCGCTTCAACGGCTTGGCGAGCAGCTCCTGCCCTCCGGCCGACGCATATTGTCCTCTCTGGCTGTACGGTTGCCTGTCAGGCTGCGCAGCCATTCAAGTGCCGCCCTCAAACGGGAGCTGTCGTCTGCTTCGGACTTTGAGATGGCCCTCTATACAGGCGAGAATTCGAGAACGTACCTGCGTTGGCCCCGGGCTGGCTGGTTGCATGGAAACATAGTCGACATGTCCATTCTTATTCAGGCTGCTTCTGTGCCCCCGGCGGTGATAGAGCAAGCGGCCGATAGTTTAGTAAGTGGTGTGAGTGAGGCGGCAGCATTGCTAAGCGATATGGCCTCTACACATCCCGCGTCGATCAAGAAAATATGTGAGCAGCTTCGCCAGCAGGATGACGAGCAAACCTGGAGGATGGCCACTACTATACTGGCTAATGCACTTGTATTTCATGAGAGCCTTTGCCCGTGGTCCGGGTGCCCTGGGTGATGTGCGTACATTAGATGAGATTCAGGCCACGGGTTCCGCGGCTATCAAATCTGCCATCATTGAAGAATGGTATAAGATTCTTAAGGTCAATTACTGGCCGATTTTCGATATCGCTCGGCGCATTCTCGAGCTGATCCCGGCTGACAACGCCAGACCCTTAATTAGACGCCTGATTATGACCGCAGGTGAACTTATAGAAAACCGTCTCATGCGCTCACATGATTTGACTGGCGCAGTTTTCCAGCGCCTGATTGCAGACCGGAAGTTTCTTGCTGCTTACTATACTACCCCCGCGGCAGCAGCTCTATTAGTCGGGCTTGCAATTCATCTGGAACGTACGCCCGGACAGGGCTTGTGGTCGAATCCTGACGACGTTAAAAACTTGCGCATAGCCGATTTTGCCTGCGGTACCGGGACTCTTTTATCTACCGCGTACCAGCGCATTAGCCAATTGCATGAAGCGGCCGGCGGCGATGCCGAGGCGCTACACCCATCAATGATGGCTGCGGCTCTTGTCGGCTGTGACGTATTGCCTGCAGCGGCCCATTTGACAGCCTCTATGCTGGCTGGTGCACACCCTACGGTAAATTACAAACAGAGCTCAATTATGACCGTGGCATATGGTCCACAGCCGGGCGGTGGCGTGGCGCTAGGTTCTCTTGACTTATTAGATCCTCAGCGTCCGTTCGAAATCATCGCAATCACTGCCAAAGCTGTGGAGGGCATGGGTGAAAGAGAGCAAGAGCTTTGGTCATCTCTGCCACATGCTTCATTCGACCTCGTCATTATGAACCCGCCTTTCACAAGAGATACGGGTCAGGAAGCTGATAAAATCGGAACGCCAAACCCAATGTTCGCCGCCTTCGGCTCCACTGCTGAACAACAACGAGTGATGGCATCCGCTACCGATCGCCTTCTTCAGGGGACAAGCTACCATGGCAATGCTGGCGAGGCCAGTGCATTTCTCGTTCTTGCGGATCGTAAGCTGAAGAGAGACGGTGCTCTAGCGCTTGTAATGCCTCTTAGTTTATTGTCAGGCGATGCTTGGGATGCCTCGCGGAAATTGCTCCGCAAATCCTATGGCGACCTCATCTTCATCTCGATTGCAGGCGCCCGTGACGACGAGCTTTCCTTTTCTGCCGATACGGGTATGGGTGAGTGTTTGGTTATAGGTCGCAAGATGTCAAAGGAAAGCACGCGCGCCACATTTGTAGTGTTGAATGAGCGGCCTGCTTCTCCGCTTGTCGGTGCCAGTGCTGCCGTTCAGATCAGCATTGCCAAGGCTGGAAACCTGCGCAAATTGGAAGACGGGCCCGTAGGTGGAACTCCACTTCATTTCGGTGATGATTTAATCGGTTACGCAATTGACGCACCCCTAGCACCTGAGGGTCCATGGCAGTTGGCTCGCATATTAGATGGCTCTCTCGCCCAAACAGCTTATCAGCTGAGTGCCAATGGGTTAGTTTGGTTGCCCGGCTTGAACCAACTCAGTGCGAAACCAGTATTCATTTCAACTGTATCTAAAATTGGACAAGTCGGTCCTTATCATATGGACATTAACGCCAATACGTCAACCGGCGGAATTCGAGGTCCTTTCCAGATCGAGAGCCTGAAAACAAAGGTAGCGCCAACGTATCCGGTTCTGTGGTCTCATGATGCCAAGCGTGAGCGTTGCATGGAGTTCGAGGCGGATAGTGAAGGCATTGTTCGTCAGGGTGCCACGGCGGCAGAAGATACGGCCGTGAGGAAAAAAGTAGACTACATTTGTGAGACAGCATCTCACAGTCATTTCAATAGAGACTTTCGATTTAACAGCCAATCAACAGCTATGCAGTGCACAAACAAGCCTACCATTGGTGGACGTGCCTGGCCGTCCATACTTCTCAATAACCGCGATCAGGAAAAGGCCCTGACATTGTGGGCAAATTCGTCTCTGGGTCTGCTATTACATTGGTGGCATGCCAATAAACAGCAAGCGGGCCGTGGCAGCATTGGCGTGTCGGCGCTTGACTCGCTGCCGGTATTAGATGTGACCAAGCTTTCCAAAAAGGCGTTGTCAAAAGCAGTAGCCATCTTTGATGAAATGAAGAGTCGCGAGCTGCGGCCGGTCAACGAAATAGACCGTGACCCGGTTCGCCATGAAATTGACACCAGGCTCTGCACGGAGGTACTTGGTTTACCAACGGAAATTACCGCACCAGATGGCCCCCTGGCTTTACTCCGGCAAAAACTGGCTCTCGAACCATCTATACACGGCGGCAAAAAAATGGGTGGTAAAATAGGTGGCCAACTTCCCCGTCCCCACGGCTCACTTAGAGTTTCGGATAATAGTATTTCCAGCATACTATATAGTCGATAACCGTCCGTAAGAGCGCAATGCATGGGATTCCCACAATCAATTTCAAATTGTAATCCGTTGTAGGCGGCACGAATCGAAATATTACCAAATAAAAGACTATAAATTAGTTTGATTCCTAAATTACATTTAGCCTGCCATCAGTATTTTGACGGTATATCGTATTGAATCTATTACATGTAGCGCCTACAAGCCTAATACGTATCAGACCTTCTGCCGTGCAAAAATCCATAGTCAGTGATTGAGATGTTATTCCTCCTGCAACCCTCTCAATTTCAGGATTATACGATATAGTCATATCACTAGCTTGGTAATACTTTATAGGTGCTTCTTTCTTTGCTTTTCTTTCTGGCATTCTCTTCCTCAATTTTCCATGATTAACAATATTAACATAATTTATTTTCAAAATGATACGCTACCTGTTTGTTTGCTTGACTTCTGAGAACGCCAGAGTGATGTATGATGGCAACACTATAAAAAGGAGATGCTACCATGACCACTACGATTACCAACTTTGCCGACACCGCCACCGGCTGGCAGCGCGCTTTATATGCATTCCTGGCCGAGAAAGAGCAACGCTCCGGATCACGCCGTACCGTTGAGGGCTATTCCCGGATGCTACAGGACTTCTTCGGCCGCTCCGGAAAAGAACCCGACCATGTAATAGCCCAGGACATCTTTGTCTACGCCCATGGCCCCGGGCTTTCCGGTAAGCAGCCCTCAGCCATCACTATAGGTGCTCGCATTGCATGTCTCAGTTCCTTTTTCCGGTTCCTTATCCGCATGGATATTATCCAGTCGAACCCCTGCGACAAGCTCCAGAGGCCGCAGGTATCACCCAGCCCACCCAGGGGTCTCTCCGCTGACCAGGTCCACCAGCTTCTGGCAGTGGTTCCAGATTCTCCTGTAGGCCTGCGGGACCGGGCTATCATTCTGACACTGGTGCTCACCGGACGCAGGCGTGCCGAGGTAATGAGTATGAAGGCAGGTGATCTGAGCATTGAGGGCGATCGGACATACTATACATATAGAGGTAAAGGTGGGAAACGCGGCCGCAGAGAACTGCCCAAGCCTGCGATGGATGCCGTAAGCGCCGCGCTGGCGGCCTTCGGGCTGAACCTAGCCAACATGCAATCGGGGACGTCGTTGTGGCCATCACGCTCGCAGGATTGTGAGGGGCTGACCAGCGGCACGTTCTACGGCAACCTCCAGCGCTACTTCAGGCGGGTGGGGATGAAGCCTGCCGGCGTCCATATCTTTCGCCATACCGCTGCTAAGCTGCGCCGGGATGCCGGGGAGACAGTGGAAGACGTGAGCCGGTTCTTGGACCATAGCAGTCTTGCTGTGACCACTGTTTATCTCCGTCGGCTGGAGGGAGAGCAAGACCGGAGTTGGGCAAAGGTGGCGCAGGCGATAGGCGTGTAACAGGTCACAGCTAAGACTCTATCCATATCGATCGCAAGCTGAGGCTAGAATGTTGCTACTAATTTGCTACTAAACGGAATGAAACGGGTTGTTACCAGATGCAATTCTACGATCAAACCAGGTTTTCCGCAATTGACACAATCGTTCTAGTTTGAACGTAAAACCACTGTTTGTGACACCTGGGAGCAAATCCGGTATGCGCTACCATTTTTAAATAGAAGACAGAGTTCTGGCTTTCTTCCCTTTTGCTGACGATAGGGCGCTGATAAAGTGACTTCAGCAGATTGTTCATTCTATTTGGGAAAATGATATCAGGCAACCAATAAATGCCGTCGAATAAAGGAAGGTGTATCCTCGCTGACGTTTGATACTGGTATGGGCAATATCTCCATGTTCTTCATCAATGAACTTCAGTTAAACGTGTATTGAAAACGCATTGTCATAGATTTGCCATCTTTCTGTCCGCAATTTTGCAACTATTTGATACTTCAAAGACTATAATTTATTAAAGCAAGGCAAACTTAATGCATACTGAAATACATATTCTAAAGAGGGTAAAGCCATGAAGATATTGAAAATATGCGGAATATCGCTGCTGGCCGCGGTAGCGTGTCTGACGGTAATTGCTGCCTTTGACGTGACGCCGTCCGCTGCCGCCGGCTCTGACAACTGGACCCTGCCGTACAATCAGTCCTGGGGCAAATGCTCATGCATCTTATCTGGAAACGCGACTGCAAGCAACAGCTCCGGTATTTGCGCAGGTGCATGGGGCAACAGTCGCTGCATCGCACCGGGCAGGTAGGCTTGTCCTGCTCTTTTCCACAGGAACCTGAATGTGAGAATTAGGTAAAGGAGATTGAATTACTCGTGTCGTTAATGAGAGCTGTCCAGGTTAGTTCGCCGGGCGCCGATTTCGAATTAGTTAAAAAGGAAATCCCGGAACCGAAGGAGAACGAAGTACGCATCAAAGTCCAGGCCTGTGGAGTTTGCCATGGAGATGCCGTAGTAAAAGAGGGGCATTTTCCCGGTATCAAATATCCCAGAGTTCCCGGACATGAAGTCGTCGGAACAATTGACAGGCCAGGTCTTAACGTTTCATTTTGGAAGATAGGCCAGCGGGTCGGGGTTGGGTGGTATGGAGGGCCCTGTCTTAAATGTGAGGCTTGTAGAAAGGGAGATCCCGGCAACTGTGCAAATTTTTTAACCACCGGAATTTCTTTTGATGGCGGCTATGCCGAATATATGGTAGCACCACAGCAGGCGATGACAATTATTCCCGATGAGCTTAACTCTTTAGAAGCAGCACCTCTGCTGTGTGCGGGCAGAACTACTTTTACTGCCCTGCGTAACAGTGGGGCCAGGGGTGGTGACCTGGTTGCGATTCAAGGGATTGGAGGTCTCGGACATCTGGGAATACAGTTTGCCAGAAAGCTTGGTTTTAAAACCGTGGCATTGTCGCGTGGCAAGGATAAGGAAGAGCTGGCTTATAAATTAGGTGCGCATGTATATATTGACGCTGAATCTTCGAATCCGGCCGACGAGCTTAAAAAACTTGGCGGGGCACGGGTTATTCTGGCTACAGCTCCCAATAGTAAAGCTATTTCGGGAGTTATAAATGGACTTGGTTTTGATGGCCAATTGATAGTTGTTGCCGCACCGGGCGAACCATTACAGATTTCCCCGGGGCAGTTGCTGGGGGGAAGACTTTCGGTACGTGGATGGACAGGAAGACCAGCCAAAGACAAATCGGAAGAAACTCTGAATTTTTGTGTTATATCCGGAGCCCTGCCTGTGATTGAGGTATTTCCGTTAGAACAAGCTGCATTGGCTTATGAAAAAATGATGACATCCAAAGTGCATTTCAGGGCTGTTCTGAAAGTGAGTGCATGACTAGAAATAGAAAATCCATTAATGTATTTTTTTGATCAGGAGACTATTATGCAAGATATCTTGAAGCTAATCCGGAAAAGGAAATCACTAAGGATCTCCTTCGATACTAAACGCCCGGTTGCAAAGGAGGACTTACGTCGGGTTTTAGAGGCGGGGCGGTGGGCGCCCACCGCTCACAATATGCAGAACTTTGAAATAGTTGTCGTGGACGACAAAAAGCTTCTGGAAGCTATAGGGAAAATAAAAAGTCCGGTATCCGAAACCTTTATACGGGAAAACTATAAGCAGCTATCCTTTTCCGAAGAGGAATTGCGTAGAAAAAAGGTAGGTATTCTTGGTACCTTGTTTCCTCCGGCCTGGAGAAAGCCGGACTTTAAACTGGATAAAGCCGATAAAAAGGCTATTTCGTCCCTGGAAAGGTCTAACCCAACAAGCCCTGTCCTGCTGATTGTGCTCTATGACCCCGGTGAAAGAGCACCAGCTTCGGAGGGTGATTTCCTGGGTATTATAAGTCTTGGTTGCGTCATGGAAAACATGTGGCTCATGGCCAATTCCCTGGGCATCGGTTTTCACATAATGAGCGTGCTTGGAGCGGACCCGGTGGAAAAAGAGGTAAAGAGAACTCTTAATATTCCCAAACAACTAAGGATCGCCTTTGCCTGCCGTTTGGGCTATCCAATCTCTAAGCCGGCCAAATACCTGAGGGTGCGCCGAAATGTAAAGGATTTCACCCACCATAACCGGTTCGGCAACAAAGGCCTAGACTGATAATTACAATGCTCCGTGCCAGGTTTACGGCTCTTTACCGACAGGCATTACATATAGAATGCCGGTATTGCCCGTCAGCCCGATGACATTTTTCACCTGGTCTTCAATGAAGCCGCCCACCGTCACCGTGCCCAGGTCTAAAGCGATAGCCTCGAGACATATATTCTGTGCAACATGTCCACCTTCCAGATAGGCCCATTTCTGGCCGTTGTCACCGGACGTCTTGAGCTTATCGTAATTTGCCGCAATGACGATATCGATTGGAGCCGCCTTGATCGAATTTTGATTTCCGATTGCTTGGCGGTAGTCCCCATCTTTTATCCAAACCAGTTCATGGCCCGCTGGTTGATAAATATAGAGGCCGGGTTTTAGCCCTTCCACGTTACCTGCCACCAGGAACAGCGTTAAAGGATAGCTTGCCATCGCCGAGGGGGCCGTGCGACCGCCTTTGTCATTGGTAATGCCCTGTCCGGCCCACAGAAGCTGAGAGACGTCATTGAGTGTTAAAGGGGCATCGGCGTATGATCTTATTGACCTCCGTTTGGATAAAGCTTCCTCCAGCGACATGTCGCCCTTTAATCGTGGCTCAGGCAACTTTATATTTGCCTGTGAACCGTCTGCCGGGGCAGTCGAATTAACCGGGGCAGTTGGAGCCCGGGCAGGACTGGTCACAGTTCCTGCACAGGAGGAAATGAATAACGAGAAGCCGATCAGTAATAAGGCTAAGCATGCAAAGCGCGTGATAGTCATAGCGCTCTCCTTCAAACAATGTAAACAATGATACGCCTTTAACCCGACACTATTTATAGCCCGGTATGAATTAGAGTTATGGCGCTTTTAATTAAAGATTTATTGGTACCGGCACATCAACGCAAAGATAGCTCCGCCGATGACAATAACTCCGATGACGGCCACCGCTATTATATCCGACTTGCCAAAGTGAACCAGCTGATTGCACGTTGGGAATGCCGAGTTAATGACCGGCTGCATTGATTCATGCGACAATCCATAAAACAACACATTTTCCAACATTTTAGATGCTCCAATTAAATTGTTTCATCTTTGCAACCCTTGTTTGTTTGATTCCTGCTTCAATTATACCTTGTATTTGTCAAGGTTTTGTTAAGAAATGCGAGTCCAATTTTGAATTTAAACCGGCCGCATTGTAAATATGCGTCATCGGAGGATCCGACCGGGCTTCAGCGAAACAAATAGGGTTTTCTTAATACATGATGGTGGAGTATCTTACTTGTGGGATTCTTTCTTCCGGGTACTCAAGCTAGCTCTCACCGTAACCAGATCGTTCACGCAATTTGTTTTGACATCTATATAGCCTAACATATCATTCACAAGCCTCGACGTGTCAATCTGTATCTGAATCTCACGCTGATGCTCGAAACGGAAGCGTCGCGGACTGACTTTTATCCATTTCTGTCTGGGAATTAGCTCGCCTTCGATATGTCCGTTACCCGTGTTAACGAGTTTCACGGATTGCGGCAGTGGGATAATATCGGTTACCACTTTGAATTCGAGAAACCTGCCGTTTATCTGCAGAGTTGGCCCTTTCACGTCTAGCTCAACGAACACCTCGACTACTTCGGCATGATGCGCTTCAGTGTTTTCAATCCTGATCGGGATGAGGCAGTCGTATTTTGAATAGTAGAGTTGACCGCTGGCTTTGATATGAACACGTGCGGGTAGCGGCTCGCTGCCCAACTTTTCTATACCTGTAACTTCGAGCCATTCAGGAAGCTGATCTGTATCTATATTGTAACCGGTATATGGGCCGCCAATATTGTTTATATCAAAATGCGAAGTCTTAATTTCGCCATTGCCCAGATTTTTGAATCTGATATGTTTCGGAAGGACTTTTAAAACAGGTTCTTTTACGTCGGCCGAATGCTGGTGTGGACCAGATTGCCGATACAGAGACCATTCCGCATCGTATTCTTTTCTGCTGAGAGAATTGCCGAGGATATCATGCGCCTCGTTGATTTTTTGCATTTTTTCGGCGCAGGCGCCTTTGTTGACGTCCGGATGGTATTTCTGCGCCAATTTTCTATATGCCGCTTCTACCACCTCCGGCTCCGCCAGGGGGTGCACCTGAAGTATCTCGTAGTAATCTTCGAAAATGTCCATGTCCAATATATGATAACGATTTTTGCTGAATAAAGTTTTTATCCGAACTACTGAGTTGTGAGGATTTGATGCTTGGGTCTGAGTATTTTCGATTTATTTACCACAAGTTATTTCGGGCCGGAGAACGGGACTATTAAGAGTGGAGAGTGCTAGAATAAATCAAATATGACTGCTTTTAATAGTCAACGGCTGAAGCTAAGTCTGATTACTGCAACGCTGATTGCATTAACGTCTCTACCGATTATATTGTCTGAGTCCAGCCCGGCAACAGCAGATATCTCATCAACGACACAGCAATTCTATGGGGTTGTATATAACAATGATGTGCTGGTTCCGTCCGGCTATGACATAACTGCCCTCGTAGGCGCTACCAGGGTGGGTGAAACCACTACGGATTCACAGGGCAGATATGGTTATGATCCTGTTTTCGAGGTAACCGCAAGCCCCGGGCAAACGGTAAATTTCTCTGTAAATGATCATCCAGCGCTCCAGGCGGTTATATTTCAGGGCGGTGCAGCGACTGAGTTGAACCTGATCTGCTATGGTGCGCCTGCGCAACTGCCTCAAACCAGCTGTGGCGGCGCTGCTTGTGCTGCTTGCCGTGCTGCCTCATGCGGCATCTCGCCCAAAAGCCCGGAAGTAGCCACAGTGGGGCGCCCATATTCCTTTGCGTTTTATGCTCAAGGCGGCGTTCTGCCTTATACCTGGTCAATTTCCTCAGGCAGCCTGCCGCCAGGATTAACGCTGGATGACACGTTAGGCGTAGTCAGGGGCGTGCCAAGCAGTCCCCAGGTTTATAGCTTTACAATCCAGGTCAACGACAGCGAATCAAGTTACTTCACACTGACCACTTCAATTCAAGTCAATCCGGCGACCGACTTATCCCAAACTACCCCTTCACAGGCAGTTACTCAAACTGCTTCTGTTAGTTCCAATTTCCTAAGTGCGACCGATACCTTAAATATCAGCGGCAATGTCCTTAATACAGCCACGGAACTTTCAAGCAGCGACAGGCGTGTCAGGTTGAATCTGACAGCCGGTACCGTGCTTAACCTTCAGGGGCAGTCCGTAATAGGGGCTGGTGATGAAACGAATCCTCCTCCTTCAAGTGACGGGTCTATCTGTCTGGAGTCTTACAGTTTTAATCCCAGCGGGGCAACTTTTTCCCCTCCGGCAACGATGACGTTGAAATACGAGGCTCCTCTGCCTGCCGGGCTGAGCGATTCCGCACTTTATATCGCCTATTGGGACGGGTCGGCCTGGACTAAACTGGACTCTTCAGTGGATACAGTCGCCGGGGAAGTCACCGCTTCTGTATCGCATTTCACGATCTTCGCCGTGAGGGGTATACCCGATACAACGGCGCAGCTTGCAGCTTCGACAGCCGGATCGGGTCCTCCGCCGGCATCGAGCCCGGCGCCTGCATCGGTTTCTCCAACGGCGGCAGCCTTACCCCCTACGGCTGCCTTCTCCTTTTCCGACCTGACTGTCACGCCGGAGATTGTCGGCCCTGGTGAAAACGTCACGCTGTCAGTGCGCGTTATTAACAGCGGCTCCTCGGAGGCAACAGGTGATATTGCTCTTGCAATTAATGGCAAGGATGATATCCCAAAAGAAGTAACTCTGGGTCCGGGCAAGTCTCAGCCGGTCAGCTTTACAGTTTCGGAAAGTGCCCCTGGAAATTATAAAGTCAGCATCGGCGGCCTTAACGCCGGATTTGAAGTCCTTAAAGATGCCCCGTCCGGTCAGCAGTCTTCCGGGCTTGCTACGGTGGTCATCGGCATCATTGCCGCAGGGTGTTTGCTGGCCTTGGTCATCGCGCTGATTGGGATTTTCAGACGGCGGCCCAATAATTAGATTTAAGCTAGATATATGTGCTATAACCAAATACGGCTGTTAATCCACAGACGAAATATGTTAATAAAAAATTAATAATTAATGAGTAAAATAATCTAAATTGTTTTTTTAAGGAGAAAAACTTGATCAAAAAAGTACATAATTATATTTTTGTATTCTTGATGTTTGTAACGATAGGTACAGTTATTATGTCGGCAGGTTGTAGTGCGGGTACAAACCAGTCGCCCTCTCAATCGGGTGCATCGGGAACCACCTCCAACCAGCAACCTTCCGGTCAGGCAAATCAGCAGGGCAGGTCTTCTAGAAATCCCAATTTCATAAAAAATGTCCTCGCCAAAGTAGCTGATAAGCTGGGAGTCTCAGTAGATGCTGTTACACAGGCGTACCAGGATGCACGGGGCGCAACGATTCCGCCATCCCCACCCTCGGTGCCATCGCAAAATGGACAATCTGTTACACCGCCGGGACAGGGGTCAACCGGTCATCCGTCAGGTTCAGAAAACAGGACGGCTTTGAGAGAGGCGCTTTTTAACAAGATGTCCGTATCTCTCAATATTCCGGTGGATAAGATTTCGGCAGCCTGGCAAGCAGCCATGACAGAGCTAAGACCCAGCAATGGCAATACGGGATCTTCACAGTAGTATTCTCTTGGCTCAAGAACGCCCAAATTTAGGCGGATTCCAACATCTCTTCGGGCACGCTAACCGTAAAATTGCCGTCGAAGATGATATTATAGAAATTGATATCATCGCAACCTATGATGCCATCCACAAATAATGGTCCATAGCGGGCATGATACGAGTCGATTATTATACCTTCCAGATCGATGTATTGCTCCCATGCCGGATATTTGCGCTTGCCGTTGCAATCTCTGGCTGAAAAAATGCGCACACATTGGCCCACTTTGAATTTCCCAGATAGCTGCGTGCTGAACATCCCCTCAACCTCTCTAAAGACTACGTACAAAATTTAGAATGAGTGTCAAACTTTGTATTGCTACGAACATGAGCAGATAGAGAGTATATGTTTTGACTGCCCGTAAATAGTGATCCATCTTCTTTCTCGATATTATAGGGCCTGCAGGCCCACATTCATTGTATTTTTCAAGGCAATGTTAGCTGGCCTTCCTTTGACTCTTCGTAGTTGGCATATCCGCTGCGTCAACCAATTGATACCATTGATTCATTCCTTCGCCACAATTATGCTTCATCCAAAGCTGTAAAGCTTCAGTAAATACTTGAGCCATTGTCTTACCCTGGACTAATGCTAGTCCCCGTGCCTGTACTCTGAGCTTGGCCAGCTCGGGAAATTCCTTAGACCTATACTCAATTCTTGCCATTTGCCATAATTCTCCTGTTTTAAAGTAATACAACCCTTCTTTTCAACGAAGTTATTCGCTATGCTTTCACTTTACTCAAACGGTTTATACATAATTTAACACTTTTATATGAACTGTTGATGAATCTAACATTAACGCAAGATGAATAATTCTATACATTTGTGACAGGGAGTAGGGCTGTTGCCCTACGGCTGGGTGATGGTACCACAGCGATCATGGAATTCGGGCCGCCCAAAGCCATAGCCATCTGTCCGGGCTTCACTGCGCTTGAATCACCAAGCCCAAGCGGGGTTATTCCGAGTACAGATGTGGAATCGATGCTTATCAGGGCCAGGTCATCAGCTGCGTCAGTGGAGACCACTTTGGCATCAACAGTGTTACCGCTCTTCAGCACTACCTGTACATTCGAGGCTCCATCGACGACATGATTATTGGTGAGGATAAGCCCCTGACTATCTACCAGAAAGCCATATCCTACATCTTCATTGGGAAACGGGAGACCGTAGGGATTGGGACCTTGTCGGGTTACCTCGATCACCACGACCGACGGGCCAACGTTATCATAGATTGAGGCGCCGGCAGCCTCGGCATACGCGGTCGGGGCCGTTGACGTGGTATGAAACGCAAGTGTAAAGCCGAAACCTATCACTGACACTATTGTAGCGACGAACATGACAGTCTCTTTGATTACAGTAATTGTCTTGAAGTTCTTCATTTTATGTGCTCCTCCCTTCTTTCAGTACCTGTAGGATTGTTTTCTTCGCTACCGGTTATAGATACGTAGTACCTATGGTTACCAGCAGGAATAGCAGGGCAATGCCGCACAGGATCATTCCCATCAACAAAGACACCAGGTATCCGTCATTAAATATTGTGATTTTAACCTTTCCATTTATTAAGTTGTTCATTTCTTTATTCTGCATTTATATACCTCATGTTTCTTACTTCGATTCTTTGAACCCAGTTTAACACCCTTATATGAACCGGTAATGAATGGAAAATGAACGCAGTATTAACAGCGGTTTAGAGCTTCAGATGCATATCCTTTCATCTTCTGTTCATCTTGTTTTAATATAATAGAGGTAATGAAAAATATGGATAATGTCCTGCGTAAGGAGACAGAATGCGAATTTTAGTGGTCGAGGATGATAGGCGGCTTGCCGGTGTTATCAAGCGAGGTCTTTTGGAAGAAGGATACTCCATTGACTGTGTTTATGACGGTGAGGAGGCCCAATACATGGCTGAAACTACGCCCTACGACCTTGTTATTCTCGATATTATGCTGCCAAAGAAAGACGGAATTGTAGTTTGTCAGGAGTTACGGGCAAAGCAGGTTAGTATGCCCGTATTAATGCTTACCGCCAAGGACAGCATTGAGGATAGAGTTAAGGGGCTCGATTCCGGTGCTGACGACTATCTGACCAAGCCGTTTGCCTTTAGCGAACTACTGGCTCGGGTTCGGGCGTTGATGCGGCGAGACATGATATTCAAAACACCCAAAATGCAGGTCGGAGACCTGGTGATGGATACATTGACGAGAGAGGTGCGAAAAGGGCAGAGAAAGATAGAGCTTACCGCGAAAGAGTACTCTATACTGGAATACTTCATGCGCCATCCCAATATGGTCGTTACAAGGACAATGCTTGAAGAGGGAGCCTGGAACTACGATTTTGACAGCCTGTCCAATATCGTGGATGTTTACATTCGAAGGCTCCGCAGCAAGATCGATGATGAGGGAAAGGACAGCCTGATTCAAACATTGAGGGGGGCCGGATACCGGCTAGCTGTACTATGAGATTCTTCCAGACAATCAAATTCCGTCTTATCATCTGGCACTTAGCTGTCATTGTTACGCTGCTTTTCGTATTTAGCGGCGTAGCCTATGCCCTGCTAAATAACAATCTGCATCATAATCTCGACTATAACCTGACGAACATGGCGACAGCTACAGGGACCAGACTTAAAGCCGGAGAAAATGATGTTGCCGAGGAAAAGGTAGTTGAAGAGCTAAACGAATTAATATTGATTTACAAGGCCGATGGGACTTTACTCAAGCGATACGGCGCCAATGTCGAATTGCCCAGTATGGACAGCGTCATTAAGCAAGCTTTAGATGGTCAGGGCACGTTTTTTACTGTTGTCACCGGAAGTGGGCAAGAGATAAGATTCTACGCTTCCTCCCTATCCGTTGGCCCTGATAATAGCCCCACAATCATAGTCGTTGGTCGCCCAGTAGCCTGGATAGGTGATGTCATGGCGACCTTCAGAGATATCCTCGCTTGGTCCGCCCTGGTCGTTCTCGTGCTGGCTGGAATTGGCGGGTTCTTATTAGCTAACCGGGCACTCAAGCCGGTAGAACAGATAACCAGAATAGCTCAGGATATAGAATACAGTGATCTAAGCCGCAGGATAAAGGTGGCCAGTGGAGATGAGTTGGGAAGGTTGGCTTCGACCTTGAATAGAATGTTTGAACGTCTTGAAGGGTCATTTGACCGCTATCGGCAATTTGTAGCTGACGTTTCTCATGAGTTGCGCACACCTTTAGCGGTTATTCAAGCTGAGACCACCTTGACACTTAACAAGGCAAGAACTGAATCCGAATACAGGGAGTCGCTTGAGTTGGTCGCCCAGGAGTCAGCTTACATGTCATCTGCAATAGACAGAATATTATCTTTGGCCCGGAGTGATGCCGGTAAAGAGTATTTAAGCCTGGCTGACGTTAATCTTGACGAGCTTCTTGCTGAAGTATCAGCTGACGTAAAACTATTAGCAATTGAAAAGGGACTCCAATTCAATCTGGGACCACGGAACAATCTCACTCTAAGGGCAGACCGTTTAAAGTTGAGGCAATTATTTATAAGCATTTTGGAAAACGCCGTCCATTATACTCCGAGCGGGGGTAGTGTATCGCTATCAGTTACCGAGAAAGATGGCATGGCGGTAGTGGCTATCAGTGATACAGGAGTGGGCATTCCTCCTGAGCACCTGCCACATATATTTGAACGTTTCTATCGTGTAGATCAGATACATTCCCGTGGCGATACAGGAACCGGCCTGGGCCTGGCAATCGCCAAGAGCATCGCCGAAGCCCATGGAGGAAGGATGGAAGCTGAAAGCGAGATTGGCAAGGGTACCACTTTCTATGTAGTCCTTCCGTGCAGATAGCCGGCAAGACCGGAGAATTCCTCTTCTACTTTCGCCCGCTCGAAACACGGCTCCCGAATGATCGGCGGCCGTTGGACCGGTTGGCGATGGGCCTACCTGTTATAGCCGGAGCAGGGACCAAGTAGTTGAAACCTTCCAAAGTCATGCGCTCCAACGGCGCATTAAGTACATTCTCGATTTCACGTATGAGGGAAGCATCTTCGTGTGTAACAAGAGTCAGCGCAATGCCCTTTTGTTCTACCCTGCCAGTACGGCCTATGCGATGGGTATAGGCATCAACGCTCTCCGGCATATCGTAGTTGATTACGTGCGAAATGCTCAGTACATCGATGCCGCGGGCTGCGATGTCGGTTGCTACCAGGATTTTAACCGACCCGGAACGGAAAGCATCCAGCGCGGCCTGGCGCCTGTTCTGTGCCAGGTCACCGTGTATTTGCGCTACGTGGAAACCGGCCCTCTCCAACTGCATGGCCACGCGGTCAGCGCGGCGCTTGGTGCGTGTGAATACCAGCACGGAGTCGGTCTCGTTCCGACGGAGGAATTCGACCAAAAGGGATGTTTTTAAATGCTGTTTGACCGGATATACTGCGTGCGAAACGGTGTCCGCAGGCGCCGACTGCCCGATTTGCACGGTGACCGGATTACGCAAGTGGTCCTTGACCAACCTGCGGATATCGGCCGGCATAGTGGCGGAGAAAAGCAGCGTCTGCCGCCTCTCCATCACGCATTTCAGGATGCTTTTTATATCGGGAAGGAAGCCCATATCGAACATGCGGTCGGCCTCATCGATTACCAGTATATCCAGGTGGGACAGGTCTATCGTCCCCTTCCAGATATGGTCTAGCAAGCGGCCCGGGCAGGCAACAGCTATCTCTACGCCGCTGCGCAGCCTGCGTACCTGCTGGTCCATGCCGACGCCGCCGTAAACGGCTATGCTTTTCAAGCCGGTTTTCTTTCCCAGGGCGTCGATTGCCTCGCAGGTCTGCTCGGCCAGCTCACGCGTGGGAGAAATGATAAGGGCTCCGATCTTGCCCCTGGGTAACTGCATCAGGCGATGAAGTGCGGGAAGCACGAAAACCGCCGTTTTGCCGGTGCCGGTTTGCGCCAGGCCGATGATATCGCGGCCCTGCATGATCGGGGGGATGGCCTGCATCTGGATGGGCGTGGGCGTGGTGTAACCAGCCGCTTCTACGCCAGCCATAATAGCAGGATGGAGATTGAAATTTTGGAAACTCAAATTGGATAACCTCTTAGATATTTAATTTAGCCAGGTTGGGCCATCCAAGAACTCGAGATAAATCTGAAGAGACTATATGAAGCTGGTGAATAACCTTAACTTGAACTATGTACATATTATATATGACATAAGGCCTCACTGTAAAGCTGGGACATATGTTGACAGGCTATTGACGGCAAATTCAATGTGAATTTGATTGATACGTCTTTCTACTGTATAGTTAAGACGGTGGTTAAGTTTCGGTTATTGCTAACTGGATTACATTAACGCATTACCCCGCCTTAATTTATTCATGTTTCAGATGACCCCGACTTCAAGCCATTATTAAAAATATTTGGAGGTCATCACATGGGTTTCACCGACAAGAATCTAACCTGTAGCGACTGCAACAAGGAGTTCACATTCACCGCCAACGATCAGGAATTTTACGCATCCAAAGGCTATACCAATGAGCCCAAGCGCTGCCCTGATTGCAGGGAAGCCAGGAAATCGTCACGCGGCGGCGGCAGTGGCACGCGTCTGGGTCACGTAAGGCAAATGTATCAGGCAGTATGCTCGCAGTGCGGCAAACAGGCTGAGATACCTTTCGAACCACGAGAGGACAGGCCGGTTTACTGCAGCGATTGCTACAGTTCGATTAAACCGAGAAGGTAAAACAACCTCTCAGGATATCAGCAGGTTAAAGCTTGGAAATAACAAAATTTATCAGGCTTTATTGAGATATTCATATTGATAAATAGTAAAGACATTGGCCTTAAGAGCCCATTCATTTCAACACCGGGACTGCCGTCATCGACAGGCCTTGACGTCGCATTGGATGTGTTCGACGAAAAGGAAGCAGATGAATTCGTCCGTACGGCCTCTATCTGGGAAGACCTGGTATCAATTGAGAACGGATTGGAGGACCCGGCCGGGTTACTGGCTGACAGCAAACATGCCCTTCCACCCGTCATAGCGGCTGAGGTAATCGACTTTTATGATGACCCGATACATTTGTACCTGCGGGAGATCGGAAAGGTGGCGTTACTTACTGCCAAGGAGGAACGGTCGCTGGCAGGCAAGGTTGAGGACGGCCGGTACCTGACCAGGTTAGAGAAGTTCTACACCGCTAACCCGGAACAATATGACCGGGAGGTTAGCGTTATCCTGGCCAGCCTGCGCAAGCTGGTTTCCGCCTACCCGGTAGTCCTGGCCCTCTATAAGAACCTGGGAATTCAGTGCGGAAGCAATTTCAAACAAACGCTTCTCAAGCCCGAATTGAGGGCTGCCGTAGACGGCGTAATAGAAATACCCTTTGTCGAAGCAATATGCGCGAATTGCGGAAGGACCTTCCCTGAAGTCTGGCATGACCTGGCCGACATATCCGTATATAGCCGGCTGTTGCCCACGAAGATTTATGAAGTCATCGGGAGCCGCACTTCCTGGAACCAGGTTGAGCAGTACCTCAAAGATCCTGTGAATGAAAACTTGCTGGCGAAGCTGCAATCCCTTAACGGCCAATTCAAACAGTTTTCCAACAGCGTAAAACGCGATGCCGATAAATCGTCCAGGCATCTTATCGAGGCCAACCTTAGGCTGGTGGTCAGCATTGCCAAGAAATACAGCCAGCAGCATATGCCGATCCTGGACCTGATACAGGAAGGGAACATCGGCCTGGTGCGGGCCGTTGATAAATTTGAATACAGACGTGGTTTTAAGTTCAGCACTTATGCGACATGGTGGATACGGCAGGCCGTTACGCGGGCGCTGGCCGATCAATCACGCACTATCAGGATCCCCGTCCACATGGTGGAAAATATCAACAGGCTGCTGAGGACCCGCAGGCAGTTAAGCCAGGAGGGCGGTGGTGAGCCGAATATCGATGAGATTGCCCTGGCGATGGAGCTCTCGGTGGAAAAGGTAACGGAAATCCTCAAATTGACCAGGACCCCTTTGTCGCTGGAGACACCTGTCGGCGAGGAAGAGGATAGCCACCTGGGGGATTTTATCGAAGACAAGACAGGCCTGGCTCCCGCCGAGATCGCAACCATCGGACTTTTGCGTGCCCAGATCAATGAATTGCTGGGCGAATTGACCGACAGGGAGAGGCGCGTAATTTTACTGCGCTTCGGCCTGGAAGACGACAGGGCGAGGACGCTGGAAGAAGTGGGGCAGGAATTCAACGTGACCAGGGAACGCATACGCCAGATAGAAGCCAAAGCCCTGCGTAAGTTGCGCCATCCCAGCCGTAGCCGCAAGCTTAAAGATTATTTAGAATAAATTATTCCGCTGGGCCTAATGCAGGTCCATAACGCTGTCAATAGCCGCCGGTAGTTTCCGCTGGATAGTAATAGTCGACCCGACATTGGGCTTCACCTGAATAGTGAAAGTGTCATTGGCATGCAGGTCGGGATTCATGTAAGGGTTGAGGTGCGGATCTGCACCAAGATTCCCGAAATCTATAGTTATCTCAAATTGTTCGCCCGGCTCCAGCAAGTTATTGCCGTTATCCGCGCCAAGGGGAGCGTAATACCAGGTCACATTATTATCGTACCACTCGGCTGTAGTCAGGGTTATTACGCATTTATTATGGCCTTGCGTGGCGCCGCCGTTGGGGGTCATGTCTATGGGGGCGCCTGCAGGACCATTCTTGAGGGTGAACATGACAGAGTTTGCCGTACCCTCCACGGGAAAACCGTTGAACATATATGTAGGGGTCCCCAGGGCTATAACCGAGCCTGAAAGCTCCAGGTTGCTTTTAGCTTCCGCCAGGCCCGCATAAACGGTCTCTTTGCCCCTTTCGGCGGAGAAAAGTCCCGCGCTCAATACTGCATAGCCGAAAACCGCCGCCACCGTAACGAATGCGATTAATATTATGGCTGTATCAAGGCCGTTTGTACCTGCTTCCTCTTTGTTTAACCTGCATATTGCTTTTATTAACCGGTTAAGCACTCGTTTCCTCTCATAGCCCTGGATTCTTGACAATCCAAGCTTCTTCCAATGAAATATTATAGCTGCGGATAGGCTTATTCAATTACCCATATGGCTCAATTTTACGTTTCTTCAGTCTAATAATTTGCCCGGCCCAATTTTATGGCTCTATTCAGACATGATATTATTACTGAGAAATGGCTGGAAACAATCCTATGGAAATGGGGGAAAATGCCAGGCAGCGCTATTCAAGGCAGGTGATGTTCCACGGCATTGGCGAAGAAGGCCAGGCCAAACTGGGACGGGGCAGCGTAGTTATCATCGGGTGCGGGGCGCTCGGCAGCAATGTGGCCAACCTGCTTGTGAGGGCGGGAGTGGGCAAAATCAGGATTATCGACAGGGACTTCCTGGAATACCATAACCTGCAGAGGCAGGTGCTTTTCGACGAAAACGACGTTATAGCTCAATTGCCCAAGGCCATAGCCGCCAAAAGGCGGCTGAATACGATTAATTCGCTGGTTGAGGTCGAAGCCGTAGTTGCCGATGTCAATGTGAGCAACGTTGAAAGTCTTTGCTCCGGAATGGGCGTCATCCTGGACGGCCTGGACAATCTTGAAAGCCGCTATCTGATCAACGATGCCGCCCTTAAATTGGGGATTCCCTATATCTACGGAGGGGCGATTTCATCATTCGGCATGACCATGACTATGATACCCGGCAGGACTCCCTGCTTCAGGTGCGTTTTCCCGGACATACCGCCTGAAAAGATCATGCCCACCTGTGAGACAGACGGCGTACTGGGCACGGCGGCTGCGGCTATCAGCTCTCTGGAAGCTACGGAAGCCATCAAAATCCTGGTCGGCAGCGACCAGTTGAATAAGGACCTGATCAGCCTCGATGTCTGGGAGGCGTCTTTCCAACGATTGCCTATTGCCCGCAAGCAAGGCTGCCCGGCCTGCAACGGAGACTATGACTTTTTAAATAAAAAAAAGACCCTTTTAAAATCGTCTTTGTGCGGCCAGAGCCGGGCCATACAGATAGTGGATACCACAGCCGGGGAGATCGTGTTGAAACAACTTGCCGGGCGGCTGACCGGCGTTAAAAACCTGACTTGCAATGAATACCTGCTGAGCTTCGATGTCGATAATTGCCATATTACGGTATTTCCGGACGGGCGTGCGATTATCCAGAATACACTGGATGAAGAACTGGCCGAGAAACTCTATGCGCGTTATATTAAGGCGCATTAATTTAAGTTTGTAGGTAAAATAACCCTTTGCTATACTACCTGCAGATACAAAGGCTGCATCAATAATCGTCTAAGGAGGGAGGCCCGGGCTTGTTTTTGAATCTTCTGCGTGATTTCGGCCTGACGTTTGTCCCGCTGTTCGTGGCCATGGATTCCATCAGCGTCGTCCCCATCTTGCTCACGCTTACGCAGGATATGAACGCCAGGGATCGGAGCTGCGTAATCCGCAACGGGCTTATAACAGCACTAGTCCTGGGACTGGTCTTCATCATCGTAGGCAAAGGTATTTTTATATTTTTGGGGATAACGGTGAATGATTTCCTGATAGCGGGCGGGCTGATTCTCTTCCTGCTGGGCGCCAAGGAACTGGTGGTCGGCAAGATGTTCGAAGCGCAGGCATCGATGGGAGATAACGTGGTAGGCGTCGTGCCGCTGGGAACTCCGCTGGTTGTCGGCCCGGCCGTTCTTACCACCTTGTTAATACTTAACGACCAGTACAATATCTTTATCGTATTATTCTCTTTTATTGCTAACCTGCTGATATCCTGGCTGTTTTTTGTCCAGGCCAACAGGCTCGTTAAAATACTGGGGCGTGGTGGGGTGCTGGCCGTATCCAAGATATTCGCTCTGCTGCTGGCCGCCATTGCTATCAGCATGATCCACCGCGGGATCGTCAATTTCGCGGCCAAATAGTGAGTATAAATAAGCTTTCGGAGGTTGAATTAATATGTGGCTGTGCACTAACTGCAGGCATCTTGAAATGGCCGAGGCCAAACCTGAGCATTGCCCGGTGTGCGGCGCTCCCGCCGACCAGATGGACCTTTATCAAAGTACCAGGATAAAAGGCACCAAGACGCTTAAGAATTTGCAGGAAGGCTTTGCAGGTGAATCGAAGGCCAATATACGCGACCTGGCCTTCGCTTTAAAGGCCGACCAGGAGGGTTTGCCCGCCATCGCCGGACTATTCAGGGCGGTCGCCCAATCCGAGGCCATACATGCCGCCCGGCATCTCCAGTTGCTGGGAGTCATAGCGGATACACAGGAGAACCTGCAGGCCGCCTTTGAACGGGAAAACTATGCCAAAGACGCCTACCCGAATTTTATCAAGGATGCCAATGAAGAAGGAAATCCGGCGGTAGCCAAGATCTTCGAATTTCACCGCGATGTGGAGAGGGGGCATGCCAAGCTGTACGAAAAGGCGCTTGACCGCATCATGGATCCGCAGGGTGTAGAGTATTACGTTTGTAACGTATGCGGCTATGTGGCCGTGGGCTCGGCGCCGGATGAATGCCCTATCTGCGGCGCCAAGAAAGAAGCCTTCAAGCTCGTAGTCTAGAGGTCACCTAGCGGCGCAGTTTCGAGTACATATTTTCCAGGTCTTCCAGCCACAAGGCCGGCTCGGCGTCGGACGGCATCCTCCAGTCGCCCCTGGGTGATAAGCTGACCGAACCCACCTTTGGCCCTTCGGGCAGGCAGGTCCTTTTGAACTGGTTGTGGAAAAACCGTTTGATGAAATTCATCAGCCAGTGGTGTATATCCTCCAGCGTATAGTGGCCTTCGAACAGCTTCTGCTTGCGTGCTTCATTGGCCAGGAAAAGTATCTTGCCGGGACGGGTTCCCAGCCTGACCAGCGGATAGAGGAAGAAATCGGCCAGTTCAACCGGGCCAATAATATCTTCGCTCATCTGGGTGATCTCACCCTTGCTGGGCTTTTTCAGCTCGGGCGAGATAGGGGTATCCAGCACATCGTAAAGCACATTCTGAGCGGGGGTGCCTGATAGTTCCTCATCCGCCACCCAGCGTATCAGGTAGCGCACCAGCGTCTTGGGAACCGACACGTTTATATGGTAATGCGACATATGGTCGCCGGAGAAAGTGCTCCAGCCCAGCGCCACTTCGGTCAAATCACCGGTGCCCAGCAGGATGCCGTGCAGTTCGTTAGCCTTGTTGAAAAGGAATTCGGTGCGGTAGCGGGCCTGGTTATTTTCGAAAACTACATCTTCGTTGCCGCTGTGTTCCAAATCCGAAAGGTGAGCTTTGCAGGTGGTGGTAATATCCACGCGCTTGATGTTTACTCCCAAAGCCTTGCACAGGCTGGTGGCATTATTGCGGGTGCGTTCGGTGGTGCCGAAGCCCGGCAAAGTGAAGGCATAAATATTTTTGCGGGGCATCTTCAAGAAGTCGGCGGTTTTGGTAGCGGCCAGCAGGGCCAGTGTAGAATCGAGGCCGCCCGATACACCCAGTATAATGCGGTCGTTTTTGGCGCCCGCGAGCTTCTTCGCCAGCGCCGCTACCTGCATGGAAAAGATATCGTGGCACCTCTCTGCGCGCCTGGCAGGGTCCCGGGGCACGAAAGGCTGCGGATCGATATCCCTCAGGAGTCCGGTTGCGGGGGTATCGTCCACGTAGGTCTCGATAACGCGGAAGGGTTTTATGTGGGCGGGAGACTGCCGGAAGCTGTTGAGTGTAATGCGGTCATGCACCAGCCTGTCGAGGTCGACATCCGCTGTAATAGCGACCGGGTCCGGTATAAGCCTCTGCGATTCTTTGAGTATATTGCCGTTTTCGGCTATCAGACAGTGGCCGCCGAAGACCACATCATTGGACGATTCGCCCGTGCCGGCAGAGACATAGCAAGTGGCGGCAACGCAACGGCCCGATTCAGAGGAGACCATAGTGCGGCGCCAGTCCGCCTTGGCCAGTATCTCGTTACTGGCGGAGATGTTGACCAGTAGCGTGGCGCCGGCCAGGGCCTGGTATTCGTGTGGGGCAAGGGGGACCCACATATCTTCGCATATTTCCACGCCAATGATAGCCGCAGGTATCCCGCTAAGCGAAAACAGTATATTGGTGCCGAAGGGGACCGCCCTGCCGTTAATATGCACGGTATCGGAGAGGGCATCCTCGGAGGAAACGAACCACCTGTTTTCATAAAATTCTTTGTATGAGGGCAGATAGGTCTTGGGTATAATCCCCAATATCTGGCCGCCGCAGATCACCGCAGCGCAATTGAAGACCTTCTGGTCGATACACATCGGCAGCCCGGCTATCACCATCATATTCGAACCGGCTGTAGATTCGACCAGCGAGTTCAACCCCTCGGACGCCTTTGCAAGGAGCGATTCCTGCTGGACCAGGTCACCCAGGGTATACCCGGTTATACACATCTCGGGCAGGGATAGCACCTGCACACCCGCAGCCCCGGCTTTTTCAACCACATCCAGGATGGCCTTTATATTGAAGTCGACATCGGCAACTTTGAGTGCGGGAACAGCCGCGCCGATGCGGAGAAACCCGAGGTCTTTGCTTAGATTTACCGTTTGTACCAATTCAATCCCCCTATAAATCGGTTTCAACCCAGTTTTTTCAGATGCGGCCCTGCATTTCACCTTCGTTTGCTGACGTCCCTTCGCAAACAATGCAGGCCGGGCTAGCTTTGGTTATAATAAATCGTCATTGAAATAAAATCAAAGTACTACATGTAATATTTTATAGGTTTTACGGAGAAATTCATATGATCAAGCTGGTTTTGCTGCGGCATGGTGAGAGCCTGTGGAACAGCGAGAACAGGTTCACCGGCTGGACCGATGTGGACCTTTCGGACAAGGGTATGAAGGAGGCTCAAAAGGCCGGCAGGGTATTAAGGGAAAAGGGATATACATTCGACCTTGCATTCACGTCGGTGCTGAAGCGGGCTGTCAGGACGCTCTGGATTGCTCTGGATGAGCTGGACCTGATGTGGATACCAGTGAAAAATTCGTGGCGGCTCAACGAGAGGCACTACGGAGCGCTGCAGGGCTTGAATAAATCGGAGACTGCTGCAAAGTACGGCGAGGACCAGGTATTGATCTGGAGGCGAAGCTACGATATCCCGCCTCCGGCCCTGAATAAAAAGGATGAGCGTTACCCCGGCCGTGACCCCAGGTATGCGGACTTGAAAGCGGATCAGCTACCCCTTGTGGAGAGTTTGAAGGATACCTACAGGCGTTGCCTTCCTTACTGGCATACGTCAATAGCGCCCGCCATAAAATCCGGCAAGCGGGTCATAATTTCCGCCCACGGCAATAGCCTGCGGGCGCTGGTGAAATATCTGGATAACGTATCCAACAAGGATATCGTCGGTCTCAATATTCCCACCGGTATCCCGCTGGTGTACGAACTTGACGCCAATCTGAAAAAATTGAGAAGCTATTACCTGGCCAGCCCCGAGGAATTGAAGAAGGCCACCAGCGCGGTGGCCAACCAGGGCAAAGCTAAATAAATGGTTTCGGTTTGCCTTCACATACGTCAGAGTATTAACGTTGGGCCTGATAAGTCTGGTATTATATTCGGCGTCAAACAGGATATAACGGTCTATACGCATGCGGATTTGCATTTTAAGCTATCGCAGCTACCCCTACTCAGGCGGCCAGGGCATTTACATGCGCTATTTGAGCAATGCCCTGCGGGACCTGGGGCATCAAGTGGACCTCATGTCGGGGCCTCCTTATCCTATCGTGGATGAAGGCGTAGGACTGATAAAGCTGCCCAGCCTCGACCTGTATGCGATGACTTCCATGCAAAGGCTATTCATCGACCCGCGCAAGCTGAATACTTATGCCAACTTTGTGGAGTGGGGCGGCACTGTGACCGGCTATTTCTCCGAGCCCCTGACTTTCGGCATGCGCGCCTATCAGTATCTTTGCGGCGAAGGTAAAAAGCTCTACGACGTGATACACGATAACCAGACGCTGTCCTACGGAATAGTCGATATACAAAAAGCGGGCTATCCCGTGGTGGAAACCATTCATCACCCGGTCACCAAAGACCGCGACCTGGCCATAAGCTCGGCGAAATCACTTAAAGAAAAGCTGGGCTACAGGCGCTGGTTCTCGTTTACCGGAATGCAGATGAAGGTAGCTCAGCAACTGCCTTATATCATCACCGTCTCGGAGATGGCCAAACAGCATATTCACGAAGTCTTCAAGGTGCCGGAGGGCAATCTAAGGGTCATCTACAACGGCATCGACACTGAGCTGTTCAGCCCGTCGGACAGTGTAAAAAGAGTGGACAACATGATATTGATGGTGATGAGCCGTGACACAGCGGTCAAAGGCTTGCGGTTCCTGCTTGAAGCTCTGTCCGAGCTGAGAAAAAAATACGATTTAAACCTTGTCGTAGTGGGCAGGACCATGGGAGACGGCCTGACGGAGAATCTTATGGAGAGGTTGGGTATAACGGCCCATGTTACTTTCCGTGATCGGATTGACACAGATGAGTTGGTCAACCTTTACAGGTCGGCAACCCTGGTCGCCGTGCCCTCCACTTATGAGGGATTCGGTATACCGGCAGCCGAAGCGATGTCCTGCGGCACACCACTGGTATCAACCACGGCCGGGGCCTTGCCGGAGGTGGTGGGGGATGCAGGGATACTCGTACCCCCCGCCGATTCGGCGGCGCTGGCTGCCGCCATAGGAATCCTGCTCGCAGACCCAATCAAAAGGCGGGAATACAGCCTGCTGGGACGTCAGCGCATCCTTCAAAATTTCAACTGGAAAAACGCCGCCCAACGTACAGCAGATATATACCTCGAAGCTATCAAAAGCCGGCAATAACGGCCCGTAAGATGCCATCCAATTTACCCCAGCATTGATTAACCAGTTAATTACATGTAAAATGTGCGGGTGCTTTCGAGCATGATAATAGATAAAACGAGGTTGGCGGATACCCGATGCGTGTATGTTTACTCAGTTACCGGGCATATAAATACTCCGGCGGACAGGGAGTATATGTAAAATATCTCAGCCAGTCTCTGCGGGACCTGGGGCATGAGGTGGATGTGGTTGCCGGGCCGCCATATCCCGACCTTGCAGACGGAATTAAGCTGATCAAAATTCCCAGCCTTGACCTTTACAGATACCCTGAGATCAGACGTTATTTTATCAACCCCCTGCTGTTGAATACCTGGCCCAATTTCGTAGAGTGGATCGGGGAATGTGGAGGCTTCTTTACCGAGCCGACGACTTTCGGCATGCGAGTTCACGATATGTTCCGCCAGAACGGCCATTCCAGGAAATATGATATCGTACATGACAACCAGTGCATTACGGAGGGGATATTAAAGATCAGGCAGATGGGAATGCCGATGGTTACTACCATTCACCATCCCATAACCATTGACCGGGAGCTGGCGCTTAAGGCTTCGAGCTCCTTCATCCGTACCCTGGGCATACGCCGCTGGTATGCCGTCTGCGACACTCAGATCAAGGTGGCAGCGCAATTGTCACACTTCATCACGGATTCGCAGAACTCGCTGAATGAGATAATGCAGAGCTTCGGGCTGACTTCGGACAAATTTAAGATAATCTACTGCGGCGTGGACCATGAGATATTCAGGCAAGCGCCGGGTTCGGTTAGATCGGATAATAAAATACTGGTGATCAACAGCGGCGACACACCGCTCAAAGGGCTGAAGTATTTAATGGAGGCGGTTGCCGAGCTGCGCAAAAGTAGAAACATAGGTTTGACCATAGTCGGTCAGCCCATGAAGAACGGCTATAGCCAGGGGCTGATCAGGTCGCTGGGGTTGGAAGACTGTGCCACGTATACGGGCAAAATCGATACTCCAGAACTGGTAGAGCATTATTCCACCGCCACCATGCTGGTTGTACCTTCGATATATGAGGGTTTTGGATTGCCGGCCGCCGAAGCCATGTCCTGCGGCACACCCGTGATATCGACCACTGCCGGGGCCTTGCCAGAGGTTGTAGGAGAAGCCGGCATCCTCATACCGCCGGGAGATACTGGGGCGATAGTCGGCGCCATCACTTCGCTATTGGATGACGAGAATAAGCGCAGGCAGTTAGGCAAAATGGGCGCTGAAAGGGTAAGGAGATTATTTAACTGGGAGAATACCGCCAGGCAGACGGCGGACTATTACAGGGAGGCGGTAGAGCTACAGGCTGCTCACGCCGGGGTTAAATCGCTATGAGCATAAGCAGCAGCACCCTTGATGCATTCGAGGCGAAAAATCAATTATCGCGGCAGTTCTTGAGCCCCACACTGGAGGGCATAGTCAGCGTACAGGAGCAGGGAGGCGCCGTCCCGGAACTGGAAGGCGGCATTGTTGAACCCTGGACCCATGTGGAATGTGCTATGGCTATCGATGCAGGCAATTTCCGCGACGAAGCGGAAAAGGCCTACGAGTGGCTGGCCAATGTTCAGCTTGCAGATGGGAGCTGGTATGCCAATTACAGGAACGGCCGGCCCAAAGATATGTACAAGGTATCTCATGCCATCTCTTATATTGCGGTAGGCATATGGCACCACTATCTTATAAATAACGATGTACGTTTTGTCGACAGAATGTGGCCCTCCATACGCAGCGCCATAGACTATATTCTTGGGATGCGCGGTCCCAATGGGGAAATATACTGGGCCAGGGATGCCGGCGGTGCGTTGTATCCATCGGCGCAGATTGCCAGTTGCAGTTCCTCGTATTTGAGCATCAGGTGCGCTCTAAAGATGGCTGATCTTATGGGCGAATATCGCCGTGACTGGCGGGAGGCCAATGAAGTCTTGCGCTCCGCAATCTTAAAGATGCCGCTGCCTTATGTTGCGAAGTACGAAGGCGACAGCCTCTCGGCTTTTGCCATGGACTGGTACTACCCTGCCCTGTGCAGTGTTATTAACGGACGTGAAGCGATCAGCCGCATCTACGATAGCTGGGACAAGTTCATAGTGCAGGGCAAGGGATCGGTGTGCAACCTGGAAAAGCAGTGGGTCACAGCCGCCGAAACCAGCGAATTGGCCATTTCACTGGCGGTCCATGGAGAATACCGGCAGGCTGCCACGGTCTACAACTGGATCCACCACCTGCGCGATGAAGACGGCGCTTACTGGTACGGCATGGCTTATCCGGAAAACGAGATATGGCCGCTGGAGAAGCCGACCTGGACGGCCGCCGCAGTCGTTCTGGCGGCGGATATGCTCAACCGGGAATCAGCAACAAACCTTCTTTTCGATCACCACGGGGTCGCTCTTCTTTAGTATCCCCAGTGTATTTACCATGGGGAGTTCTGCATAGCTACCGCTCTTGAGAGCTTTTTTATACACTTGGTAGGGAGCCTGCCCGCCCTTTGAAGGGTCGAGGTAAATATCGTGAAAAATCAGGTAACCGCCGGGGACCAGATGGGGGTTCCAGCAATTGTAGTCGGATAAGGCCGTCTCATAGCTGTGGCCGCCGTCGATGAAGATCAGGCTAAGGGGTGTAGACCAGTTCCGGGCAGCCACCCTCGACCAGGTAACCATAGGCACCACCGTATCTTCCAATCCCGCCTCTTTTATGGTGGCCCTCAGGATGGGGAAACTGTCTATCTCCTCTTTCTTCTCATCGTAGACCTCAGGATCGAAGTAGAGCTGTCCCGGCTGCTGCTCCTCTGAGCCGCGGTGGTGGTCTATAGTGAAAAGCGTTACACCCTTGATTTTACAGGCGGCCCCTAAGTAGACCGTGGACTTGCCGCAGAAACTGCCAATCTCCAGGCAGGGACTTGAAGCGGCAACCTCCCGGGCCAGCTTAAAGAGGCACTGGCCCTCATCCTCGGCCAGGTAGCCTTTCACCTGTGAGGCAAATTCAAAAGCTGAATTCTCTTTAGCCATAAATATGTAACCTTCCGGCTACCCGGTATAAATACGGTTTAATATCTGCGCATATAATTGTAGATGAATAAGGCGACAATCAAAACCACCAGGACTGCCGCGGCAATAATTACCACTATCCAGAGGTAGGATGGGGGAAGGGACGGCCATGATAGCAGGGGCTGGCTGCCGGCTATGACGAAAGTTCCTGTTGGGCTGGGGTCGCTTTCGAAGGGGGCCACAGCTTTCACCCGCCAGAAATAAATTCTGCCCGGCTCAAGCTTGCCTTCATATTTGTATGCAGTCGTGGTCGTAACAGTTTGAACCAATATGTTTTTAAGGTCCTGATCATTAGCCAGGGTGAACTCATATTTTTTAGCATTTTTAACCGGCGTCCAGCTAAAGCCGATTGTCGGCTGGCAGTCCTGGCACATACCGTCGATGGGTGTTAAAAGCTGGGGGCCGTTTCCGATGCCCCTGACAGCGAAACCAGGTTTGACCGAGAAGAACATTACAGGCGACCACAGACTGTGAATGGCAGCGCCGGTTATGCTCCTGCTGCCCCTTACTTCCCAATAGTAGGACTTGCCCGCTTCCAATACTCCCGGGGGAATCCAGACGCCCGGAGAGAGCTGCTGTGATTGGTCGAGCGTCACTACCCAGGCGCCTGTCTTATTATCAACCGGGAACATGTTGATATTCTGTGTTAGCAATAATGTAAAATTAACATCCTTGGCCATCAGGATGTCATAGCCGAAGATGTCCTGAAGAGGACGCCATTTTATATCTATCTGCTGAGATCTTCCGGTAACGGGATCTGCCCCTATGAAGCTGCCGGATGCCGGCGCAGTAGGCCAGGGGCTGGCCCTGGCTGCCGAGTCTATATATTGCCAGAGGCAGCCCGTCTTGTTATCGAAGACATAGTCACTATTATCGATAGCCCACAACGTATTATTGGTATTGGATGAGACTTTGAGCGATGTGGGTTCGTGAGTGAAAGCTACGGGAAAATTAGCATCGCCCGATACTGGAAGGCCGTCGATTAGCTGATCCCAGTCCGGCGCCGGCGGAACCTTGATCTTGGGACTGAGTGTACGGTCGACGCCCCCGCTGTTAAAAAGTGTTGTGGCGTTAAAGTTGAAAGCGCCGTAGAGGACATCGCCGGCCATGGCGATACCGAAAAAGGCGAGGTCAGGCGGCTCGAGCTCATCCCAGTCGGTGCTCTGGCCTATCGTCCACCTGTAAATAGCGCCTTCGCTGCTGGGCGTAACATCGGAGCTGATGCCCACGTAAATCATATTGTTCTGGTCGAATTCAGTGTCGGCAATGATATGTACATTGCCTGTCTGCGGCAGCATTTTAAGCGCTGTGAATTGGGGCGTGAGCAGGGAAAAATCGGTCCATGCAACATAGGCCTCAGGTTTCCCGGCCGTGTCGACTCCGGTGCCGATGAAGACCATATCACTGTTCTGGGGGTTGGTCAGGGGTACACAGATTGAATGTCCCGGCATGGGCAAGTCCGTATTAACGAATATTTCGGGCACCCATGTGGTGTTGTCTCCCCCCCTGTTGAGCTGTCTTACGCGGTAATCTTCAAGGACATAGATAACCCCTTCATCTTCAAAGGTGAGGTCACGCAGGGATAAAATGCCGGCCAAAACCTTCTTCCATGTCTGCCCCTGGTCGTTAGAATACAGGATGACCGGCGTAGTCAGGTCACCGACTATGAGGGCGGTTGTCGTGCCGGCGGCTTTAGTGTTGATACGTATGATCAGGCCGTTGTCGCTGCTGGCGTCGGTAAGGACGCGTTCCCACCTGTCCCCCAGCATATTCCCGACGTTGACGATGGTCGAGCGCCATACGCTGTCAAAATTATAGGTAATTCCGGTGGTGTTCTTATTGAGAGAAGAAAGATAGAGTACAGCCTGTGGGGTGCAGGTGGTAGTACTAAGGCTCTGTGCGGTATTTGCCGGAGGTTCCAAGGCCGCACTGTCGGACAATTGACTAATCTCGGTGTCTATCAAGCCGATCTGGTTCCAGCCCAGCCCGCTCAGGTTCCACTGTGTCTGGCAGTTGATCGCCTGGCCGCTGAAGCTATACGAGAAAGCGGACTCGTCCAATGCGACGCCAGTCAATTTGGAGCGAGGCCACTGACCCGGCGCCCATGCCGTTCCACCGATAGTGTCATTCTCAGAGCTGGTACCGCAGTAGGGCACACCGTTTTGCCAGGCCAGGATGGCGTTGGCGCGGCCGGAATTTCCACCCCCTGTGGGTGACTTATAGCCTTCGTCATAGTCCTGTGAACTGGTCCAGGTGACGGCATCGGCGCTGGACGACTGGGCATTCAAGCTTTGATAGACCGTCACCATTCCTACCGCCGGATTAGCCGTTGCCTCACCGGCCAGCAGGATACCACCGTTGTAGGCAATTGAATATATACGTCCTGAAGAAACGACGTTCCGTGGGGTTATGGTGAACAGTGCGGTGTCGAAAAGGGTATTTATATAGAAGACGCCTGTCAAGGTGCTCCTTCCTTTGGGGTCGGTGAAAGGAGCACCTGACTGGATACTGGCAAAACAGCCTGCAAAACCTGAGATATGGCCGTTGAAATCGGACGGTAATGACAGGTCGGTTCCGATCACCTGGCCTGCAGTCACATTAGCTATTGTAATAGGGTAAGGGATCAAGCTTGGGCTTGGACTGTAAGGCGTATTCCAGCTTGTAGAATTTAAGGTAGTATAGCGTTCCCCGAAGTTGAGGACTGTCGAGGCAGCATTGCAGGATATGGCTACCAGCGTAACATCCGATGGGTAGCCGGGGGAAAATTTCAGGGAGGTTATGGCGGCGGGTGCAATCCCCTGCGATTGCCAGGGAGTTCCGATAGTTCCGTACTGATGGTTTAAGACCTGTCCCAGGCCTGTAGTGGTACGCGTACCGATGGCTATATCTCGCAGTGTATTGTTATATTGCTTGGAGATGTCGATGCAGCTTATGTATTCGTCGTTTCCGATGCCGTTGTTACCCGGGCCGGGAAGCCCGGTTGGCGGAATAGCGGCGTTCTGCCAGTTGTCGCCGCCGTCGATGGAAGCATAGATCTGACGCGGCCCGGATGGCCCTAAAGGAGGTGATTGCCAATCGGTGACCGCCACCACAAATTTCGGATCATCCGGCGCCACGGCCACTGACCACACCGGCAGTTTAGCCCCGGCGGCGGTGAGGCTGGCACTGATATCGGTGAAGCTGTACCCGCCGTCTATGGAGCGGAACAGCTTGCTGTTGGCCGTATCGGCGCAATAGAATATCCCGTTGCCCAGGGCCATGGAGTTGATCTCGCTATTGCTGCGTATTACGTTAGCGGGGCCCTCAGAGGGGGTCTTTATAACTGACCATGTGAGCGTCCTGCCCGCAGAGCTGTCTCCATTGGCCTTCGGACAGAAGGACCATATATCTAAAATGCTTAGTACCAGCAGCAGGAGGATTACAAATATACGGTAGCTACGTTCACTATGCATAGGACTTTAGTCCCTGGTACTAGAGCGGCATGGATTTTGGCAGGAATTCATTTATATTAGAGTTAGTCGAAATCTACCATAAACAATGACACATTTGCAAAATGCGGAATCGCATGCTAGATTAAGCTAAATGAATCTGGAATGCAGTAAAAACAAAGTGCGAGCCATAGCTATTTTAACAGGCTCGGATATTGGGAGCGCGCATTTGTTTTTTAAGCAAGATCCATACACTTTTGTATGCGGGGAATGAAATGATCGAGATTTTAGAAGCTTCTCAAACAGCAACGCATGATCCCAAGGTGCTGCACCTCATCAACGAAATGATCGACGGCCGTATTGAAGAGATAAGGCCGGTTATCGACTTCACCAGGCAGTCCGGCGCCGTATATCCCCAGGTTGAAACCATGCTGGGCAAGACATCAGAAGAGGTTGTAAAAATATTGGACAGCCTGGTTGAAGAGCGCATACTGGAGGCCCGCTTCTATGACCGCCTGATCTTTTGCCCCGTATGTAATTCCATGAATTTGAGGCCCAGTTTGAGATGCCCCAAATGCGGGTCGGGCAATGTCGCCAAAGGAAGGATACTTGAGCACTTCTCCTGTGGGAAGAACGGGCTTGAGCAGGAGTTTATCGCCGGGGGGAAATACGTCTGCCCGCATTGTAAAAAGCCGCTTAAATTCCTGGGGACTGATTATCGCAGCCTGGGCATGAACTATAAATGCCAGAGCTGCGGCGGACTTTCCACCGAAATCACAATGAAGTGGCAGTGCCTTAAATGCTCCATCTTCTTCTCGGATGAAGAAGCGAAAGTACAGACCATAAACTCGTATATTTTGAATGAGCTGAGCAGGAACTGGCTGACTTTTGATATGGGCTTTAAGTCTAAATTTATCAGCTACCTGGAACAGCAGGGCTATAACGTGTTTGAGAAAGCCAGGGTGAACAGCGGGTCCGGGTCGGGCGTAACGCATGTCATGGATATGCTGGCTTCGCGTGACGATGGGTTCCTCACATTTGTCCTGGGCATAGGTATAGCCATCGGGCACGACTCGGAGAATATTGGCCTGGAGGATGTCTTCAGATTCGATAACAAGGCCTATGACCTGGGTATACACGATAAGATTCTGCTGGCTATGCCGGGACTAAACAGCGAAGCCAGGCAATTTGCCCAGAGGCAGCGCATCAAATCGTTCAACGCCGATGAGCTGGAGACGTTCTTAAAAGGAGCTGCGGACAACCTGCCGGCCAAGGTCAATAAAAAGCCTTTCAGCTTTGAGAGCCGCAAACAGCTATTGAAATATCTGCACGGACAGGGTTACAGGACGGAGGAAAAAGCCAGGATACGCGGCCGATCGGGCGCCGAATACACTATGGATATTATCGCTTATTATGACGACGGCCTGTTCACGCATACCATATCTATTGGAATATTGGTGGATCCCAAGGGGGTCAGTCTGGAGGCGGTATCCGCCTACGATACCAAAGCCTACGATATCGGCATCCACGACAAAATACTGCTGGCGTCGCCCGGCCTGGCCAAAGAGGCGCAGCAGTTCGCCGAACAGCAGAAGATAAAAATTATAAATGTTGAGGACGCGGCCACTTTAGCATGATAGTTATAATCACCAGGCGAGGCGATAATGGCATCTGATTCCAACGAAACAAAGGGCAGGGCCAATACCAGGAATGGTCCGGCCAAGCCGGGCATTGCCAGGTTGAATGTTCAGTCAGAAGGCCCCATGCCGCAGGCGCTACAGTTAGTGCCTGAGGATATAGCCAGGAAATATAATGTGCTGCCACAATCCCTCGACGGCAACACGTTGCGTGTTTACATGGCCAATCCCAGCGACATACTCACCGTAGAGAACCTCTCAATTTATACTAAAAAAAGGATTGAACCGATACCGGCTACAGAGGCCGATATTAAAGAGGCCATTGATTACAATTACAAGACGATGAAAGAGGGGAGCAAGGGTGGTGAACGGACTTCTCCAACCCAGTCTCCAGTCGATGTTACAATGGCGGATGAGGCTTCCGATACACCTATAGCTCGACAGCTCGACAGGCTGCTGGAGGAAGGTGTCAAGGCACGTGCCTCAGACATACATATCGAGCCGGACGAGATAAGGCTACGCGTTCGCTACAGGATCGACGGTATTTTACATGAGGTTGCCTCGTTGCCGCTAAGCGTACATACCGCATTAATATCACGCATCAAAATCCTTTCCGATATGAATATTGCCGACCACCGCCGGCCGCAGGACGGGCAATTCTCCTTCGAATCCGGGGATAAGAGGATAGATGTACGCGTGGCCACAGTCAATACTGTTAACGGTGAAATGGGCGTACTGAGGCTTCTGGATAAATCTATGGCGGCGCTGGCTCTGCCGCAGGTCGGCTTTCTCAGGGAAAGCCAGGAACAATACGAAAAGATGCTGATGATGCCCTACGGTATGGTCTTGATCAGCGGCCCGACAGGCGCCGGCAAAACGACCACCCTTTATGCGGCGGTCAACTCTCTGGATAGTGTTGGCAAGAATATTATAACCATCGAAGATCCGGTCGAGTACCGCTTTGAAAATATTAACCAAATACAGGTAAATATCAAGGCAGGCCTGACCTTTGCCAGCGGGCTGCGGTCTATCGTCAGGCTGGACCCGGACGTGATCCTGGTAGGTGAGATACGTGATAGCGAGACGGCGCAGATTGCCGTTCAGTCGGCGCTTACGGGACATTTGGTCCTTTCGTCCGTTCATGCAAATGAGACAGTGGGAGTGATATTCCGGCTGATCGACCTGGGCGTTGAGCCGTTCCTGATAAGCTCCGCTTTGGTAGGCATAGTAGCCCAGAGGATGGTCAGGCGCGTCTGCCCTCATTGTGCCCGCAAAGTTACGATACCGCTGGTTGAGCAAATAGCCTACGAGAAAGAGATGGGGGAGAGCAGGACGGAGTTTATGTACGGCGCAGGCTGCAAAGAATGTGTATATTCCGGCTACCTGGGCCGCACCGCCATATTTGAGATATTGACCATGACCGATGAGTTGCGACGTATGATAGTGGCGGGGGCAGGAAATCAGGATATCCATGCCACGGCGCTTAGCCAGGGCCTGGTGACCATTGCTAAAGACGGCATGATGAAAGCCAAAGCCGGGATCACTACCCCCTATGAAGTCCTCAGAAATGCCTTTGCCATCTCTTAACACTCAGCATCGGAAATTAGTTTATATTTGCTGTAGGTAAACGGACTATGGAATACGAATATGTCGGATACACGGTTGACCGCCGTGTCGTAAAAGGCAGGATAACTGCCGATAGCGATAAGAGCGCCGGGGATGCTCTTTTGCGCGATGGCTACCAGATACTCAATTTAAAGCCCATCACCCCTTTCCTGACGGGCGTCCCTTCTTTTATGAAACCGAAAATCAAGCCCGAAGATGTGGTGATGTTCTCGCGGCAACTGGCCCTGCTTCTTGAGTCAGGTGTGGGTATCGTACAAAGCCTCGAACTGCTGCGCGTTCAGTCGGTCAATAAAAATTTTGCGGCCATGCTGAGCAAAGTAGTGACCGACCTGCGTGCGGGCTTGCCGCTATCCGTCGCCCTGGAGAAACATCCCGGGGCTTTTTCCAAGATGTTTTGTAAGATAATTGCTGTCGGCGAGCAGACCGGTCAATTGGAGAGCGTATTGAGGAACCTCGCCGGCTATTCCGAGCAAGCTACGGCGGCTGTCAGGAAAGTCAAACAGGCGACCACTTATCCTGCCGTGGTGCTGGTTCTGGCAATTCTGGTGGCAATACTTATGGTCACGTTTATTTTGCCGCCGATCCTGGCCGTATTTAAAAACCTGGGCGGCAACCTGCCGCTCATCACGCAGATACTGATATGGGGGATTACATTCGCCACCAGCTACGGCATATATATAATTATGGCTATCGCCGTGGCGGGTGTAGCTGGATATCTATACACCCGCACGCCGGAGGGCGCCTATCAGAAGGACGCCCTTTTATTGAGATTGCCGGTATTGGGCAGGCTCATCCTGCTCAACACCCTTTCACGCATCTGCCGCAGCATAACCCTGTTATTCAGGTCCGGCCTGCCCCTGCCCGATATATTAACTCTGACGGCCGATTCGGCAGGCAACAGGGTTATCGCCAAAGCACTCAGGGATGTGGAGCAGGATATTATCAAGGGCGAGGCGCTGGCCGGGGCTATGAGGGGCAAATTCGTTTTCCTGCCGCTCATGGTGGAGATGACCAGGGTGGGGGAGGAGACGGGTAACCTCGACAGCACTTTGACCGTGGTCTCGGACAGCTTCGAAATTGAGGCGGCGGACAAGCTTCAGACGCTGCTGGGCCTGATCGAGCCCGCCATGACCGTGGCCATCGGCCTGGTTGTGGGTTTCCTGGCGTTATCTATTTTCGTGCCCATTTACTCCGCCACCAGCATGGTGGGAGGAGGAGGGTAAAGGCATGTGGCCATCAGGTGCTGGCGGGGAGCGGGGCGTCAGCCTGGTGGAAGCCCTGGTCGCAGTCGCTATTTTGGGCTTCGTGGGCGTCACCCTGGTTGCCGGGATATATACAACCATCCAGGGCAATACGATAGCGCGCGTCAATATGACGGCGGAAGGCTTGGCGCGTTACGAGCTGGAGTACGTCAGGTCTGTCGGCGACAACTGGACCAATATCCTCAAAGCTGGGACACCCGCTGGGACGCCCCCCTGGTCATATACAATACCAGGCGGGCCCTACCCGGCCTGGGATTCTTCCCATAACAGCCTCCCCCCGGGTTATACAGGCTATACAGTCATCGTGCAGGGAGCTGCGATTAGCCAGTCGCCATATAACAGCGACTCCAAAATCCAGCAGGTGACAGTTACCGTTAATTATAATAACAAGCAAGAGGCGGGGATAACCGAATATATTATCGGCTATTAGATTGACATAAAATGAATATTTTTAAAAAGGGCAATGCGGCTGTAAGGTGGAGCAGGGGTTTTACACTGCTTGAACTGATCATTATCCTGTCAATCATCGGCGGAGCCAGCGCGGTTATGGCCATGACATTCAGCGAAGCGACCCGGGTTACGAGTTCTGATATGGCGCAGGCTTTAGTGCTGGCGCAGGTGCATCAGGCCAGTGACTCGATAGCTAAAGACGTCGCCAGCGCCGACAACATAACGGCCACCTCTGGAGGTAACCTGTGCTCTATGACCTGCTATCAATGGAGCGGGAGCGCATTCACGCGCAGCACTGTAACCTATACCATAACCAGCGGGAACTTGCTGCGCAACGGGAAGTATATCGCGCAATACATAGACCCGGCCAGCACCTCATTAATTAAGGTCCCCCCCACGATTACCGAGAATAACACATATTTACTTACTATAAGGGCGGCTAAAAGTGTGGGTACAAATAAATATGCCAGCGACAATATAACATTCAAGTTTTACCAGAGGATGCCGCCGCTGTTGGGTGCATTATGATATTTAAGAAGTTTCTGAGAATAATCGGCCGTAAAGAGCGTGGCATGATATTGCCCCTGGCTTTGATACTGCTGGTGGCGGCAATTTTAATAGTTGTGCCGGGGCTGGGATTCATGTATTCACTCCTGACCATTAACTCCAATGCTCAGCAAGACGTAGCGGCTTATTACGCGGCCGATTCAGGCATCCAGGCATTATACTGGTACTGGAATAAAAACCCCAACAATATTACTATTACTTATCTTCCTACTATTCTTAATCCTATAAACGGGATGACGGTGACGGTAGCGGCGGTGGATAGCCAGGCTCCGGATAAATCGTACGATAATTATACGATTACATCCAGCGCGGCCTCGGGCGGTAAAACCCGGGCAAAGGTAATTGCATTGGTTCATGTTCCGGCGCCCGGCAACAATATATTTAATGAGGCCGCTGCTGCCCTGAACGGAAATATTACAATGACTGGTGCGCCATCAATAATCTCTGATAGTACGTCTACCGGTAACTATGGCAATATATATGCAAATGGAAATGTAACAGTGACCGGTGGATATGTAGGAGGAACAAGTTGTTCTAGTGCGAAGGGTACTGCCTCAGCAACACAGACAGCGTATATCAATTCGTGTTGTGGTGGCTGCGCTGGTAACAGTGTATCCAATGCAGCGGCTATTTCCTATACTCTTACAATCTCAAATTATACAGGTCCGGCGGATAATGGTACGGCCTATTCTACCAGCCAGGCAACAAGTTGGGCGAATGGTGGTCCCGCAACCTATTATATCGGGCCCGGATGGGTTAACGGCAATGTGACTTTTGGTGGAGCAAATACAATTATATTGCAGGGCAATTTACATATAAAAGGGACTCTCACCGTAGGTGGAAGTGCCTTGGTAGAGGGGCCCTATACCATAGTGGCCGATGGTAACATAAGCATAGGCGGCGGCTCAACCACTCAGCTCGTTAAAGGTAACATACCGTTTATTATCACCCAGAGCACGGACAGCGCCAAGGCCTTCTACGATAATAGCGCAGCTATTTCGGCCATAATATATGCGCCCAATGGCGCAGCCGATATAGAAGGAGGCACTCCCTCTTCGGGATATACCGTCTATGGCTCAGTTATTGCCAAAAGTATGACTATAGCGGGCAGTGCGACAATCGAATATCTCACTGGAATCCATTCGGAGACCCAGATACCCGGCTCAGGCCTGGGGGGCACGCCCCTTTTAATTGGCTACAATTATCAGTGAGATACTTTGTTAAAATAGAAGGACGGGTTAAAACATAGTTATTTAATGTATAATATGCGCAAAAGGCTGGTAGGAATAAATAGAATTGCGTCCGCCCGCTAATTCTTCCAAAAGCGCCACCAGTAGCCTGTTGCAAAGGCTACCCCGCTTGAGCACGTCCGTCTGGCTGATCATCGTAGGAGCCCTGTTTCTTATTGCCATCGTGCCTATCGCCCTATCCTACTCGGATGAGGTCTACAGGCAGAGCACCTTAAATAACAGGCTGGCGGAATTGGGCACGCAGTACAATAACCTTCAAGGGCAATTGACCGCGCAGACCGCCATCGACAGCGAAATAAGCAAATTAAGCTCCGATATCGCCGCTCAAAGGGCAATCTATGGGAATGCCTGCGACAGCATCGATACATCGCAAAAATTGATCAACCTGGCATTTCAATACGATATTACCATCACTTCCATGTCCATCTCATCGGGCACGACTCAAATACAGGGAACCAACTATCCCGTGACTATTTATGCACTGGGCATGAACGGCTGGATCCAGAATTTCCTGAATTTCATAAGGGACCTGGATAAAGCGTTGCCGTCCAGCATGGCTACGGATATAAGCATGCAGCCCGCTCAGGCCCAGGGGCTTCCGGACCAGGCCACTATTACAGTGACAGTGTATTGTACTAATCAATGAGGACGGCCTGAAAAAGACAATGTTAACGCTTAATATTGAAGATGATTCGGTAAGGATAACCCGGGTCAACGGCAAACGGGTGGTCTCCGCTATCGAGGTGAAATTAGAGGCAGGTTGGGTGCAGAATGGTGTTGTTATCGATAAGGATTCGGTGAGTCAACAAATTATCAGCCTGCTTTCTGCCAATAATATACGGGAGACGGAAGCCATAGCCTGCGTAAGCGGCGTTCATTCAATTTACAGGGTGGTATACGTGCCCAAGTTGGAAAGGGGTTTGCTGGCGGAAGCCGCCGGCAAAGAGATGGAACGCGTCAGTCCGGTCCCTCTCGAAACCCTTTACACATCGTGGCAGGATATCAAGATATCCAGCGTTGAATCGGCGCTGTGCCTGCTGGGGTTGCCTCACGAGAATGTCGACTCGGTGATGGATACAGTAAGGCTTAGCGGCCTCAGGTTGAAATCGCTGGAGCTTAAGCCTCTGGCCATCGACCGTGTGGTGGATGAACAGACTGCCGTGGTGGTCAATGTCCAGGCCAACGGCTTTGATATCAGTGTGCTTGACTCGGGGATACCCGAGCTCATGCGCAGCCTGACCTTCGCTCAAACAGACATGCGCGAGCCTGACAAGATATCCACGATCAATGATGAAATTGTGAGGACGGTCAATTTTTATAATTCCAGCCATACCGACCGACAACTGGACAAAAATGCAAAATGCTTTTTGAGCGGAGATCTGAGCGACGGCCTGGCACAGGTTATTCCATATAGCGTAAAACCGCTGCCATCCAGCCTGGTTTACCCGGCCGGGATCGATGAGCGCAGGTTTGCCGCCAATACCGGCATGCCTTTGAAGGGGATGGGTGGTGCAGCGAAGCTGATGAAGGTCAATATCGATGTCATGCCCCGGCTGGCTGCTAAACCGGCAGCCTTGTCCAGCACGCTTCCGCTTTACGCGCTGGCTATTGCCTCCGTAATATTTATTGCCACCTACGTCCTTTATAATTCGATGTTTGCGCAGAATACAAGCCTGCAAATGCTGGTCAATGATAAAACACAGCAGGTGGTGGATACACAAAAGGCTGTCAAGGAGCAGGGCGATAAAGCCGTCCAACAACGTGACCAGTACCAGCAAACACTCAATGCCTTAAAAGCGCCTCTGGATTATCTGGCGCAGCAGAGGGCTTTTATCAACAGGGACTGGGGGGATTTAATAGCTCCCCTGCCGGGATTCATTTATTTGACATCTGTCCATGACGACGGCAAAACCATAACCATTCAGGGCACGGCCCCTAACGGGGATACGGTGCTCGATTATGCCCGCAACCTCCGGGAGAATGGAAATTACCAGCTGGTAAACGTGACTTCCATAATCACCACATCGTACAATCAAACGCAATTTCAGATCACCTTGACGCCGCAAAGATAAGCGGCCGAATTTCAAGGGGTTACAAAGGCTATAGATGAATATCCAGGACCTGATAAAGCTGGCAAAAGACGAAAAAGGCTCCGATCTCCATTTGGTAGCAGGGGTACCTCCCATGTTGAGAATTGACGGCGAGTTAAAGCCGTTCCCCGAGTTCGGGATCATGACTGGCGAGGATATCGAGCGCCTCTTTCACCAGGTCGCCAATACACATTTAAGGGATTTATTAAAGAGCGAGCTGGAGGTTGATTTTGCGCATGAGCTGCCGGGAGGCGGGCGAGGCCGGTGCAATGCCTGCTGGCAGCAAGGCTCGATCAGTTTAGCCATACGTATTTTGTCTGACCACATACCTACGGTAGAGGAGATCGGGCTGCCGGATATTGCCAAGGAGTTGATAACGCGGCCCAGGGGACTGATACTGGTTACCGGCCCCACCGGTTCGGGGAAAAGCACCACTATTGCGGCCATGTTCAATCACCTGAACCATTCGATGAAGAGGTATGTCGTGACCATCGAAGACCCTATCGAATATATACATCCCAGCATTAAATGCGCATTCTCTCAAAGGGAATTGGATCAGGATACGCACTCATTCGTTAATGCATTAAAGTATGTCCTCAGGCAGGACCCCGATGTCATTCTGGTTGGTGAAATGAGGGACCTCGAGACAGCTTCCGCCGTCCTGACCGTAGCCGAAACAGGCCACCTGGTGCTGTCCACCGGCCATGCTCCCAGCGCCGCTCAATCTGTTGAGAGGATCGTGGACCTCTTTCCGCCTCATGAGAGGCAGATGGCGCAAGCCAGGCTGGCATCAACGTTGCTGGCTGTGTTCTGCCAGGTGCTGGTGCCGCGTATAGGTGGTGGACGTGTGGCTGCTGTGGAGATCATGTTGGCTACGGCGGCGGTAAAGAACCTAATCAGGGAGGGGAAACCTTTCCTGATCCCCAATACCATCCGCACCAGCGCCAATATGGGAATGAGGACGTTGGATGATGCGCTGGTAGACCTGTTCAGGAGAAAGATTATATCGCGGGAATCGGTATATGCCTTCTGCCAGGATGCGGACGATATAAACAAAATATTGAGGTCTGAAGGCACGATTAAATGAAACGGGGTTGTGAAGCATAAAGAGAGAGCGTGGATTTAAATCCACGCTCTCTCTTTATATCCGGATTACGTTAACTAATTGTTTCTACGGATAGGCTGTCTGAGATACTCCGCCCGTGGCTCCGATGGTATAAGTCCCATGTGGCGTTCCCAGGAAATAGGGGGTTAATACGCTGGTGCTTCCTGGCACGGCGCCGGTGTTGTCATACATATAGGCTGATACCGCAGTCTGTACATTTGCCAGCTCGGTGGCCGCAGCCTGGGTCTTGCCAGCGCTCATGTACTTGGTAACGTTCAGTATTACGACAGCGGCGAGTACGCCCAGGATGGAAATGACCACCAATAACTCAATTAGCGTAAAACCTTTTTGTGCTGATTTAAACAATTTCATGATTTACCTCCTTAATTAGCTGCTCAACTAGCCGGACCGACCTGACCGGCTTGTTAATCTATTACCTTATTTTTGTCCCACGATCCAATTATACTTCCCACGATCGTAATGTAAATAGCCAATTGGTCACATTTTAATAGTACTAAGGTCATATTTCCGTATAATCCAAAGTTACCCATGGCATAGTATAATAAGTGAAAACCGGTATATCCCGGTATGGGCGTAAATGGAATTAACCGGCAATCGAAACAGCAAATTGTATAACGGGCTGGAGAAAGCCATTGAATATGTATGGCTGCTGACGATCTTCCTGGTTCCGCTTGCTTACGATCCCTTTTGCCTCAATCCTTACTATTTTGTTAAATCGCTTGTCCTGGTATTTTTAGTGTGCATATTGCTGGGCCTGGTGCTGGCTCAGTGGCTGCTTTGGAAGCATGAAATTAGCTGGAAAGGCCTGCTAAAAAGGGTAAAAGGATCGCCGCTGCAGGTTGCGGTACTGGTCTTCGGTTTGATATGGATAATATCGACCGCCTGTTCCATCATGCCCGGCAAGAGCCTCTGGGGGAACCTGGCGGGCAGCGTGGGACTGCTCCCTAATATTTCGTGGATCATTTTTTTCCTGATCCTGTCACAGAAAATAAGGTCACGTAAACAAGTTTACCGTGCCTTGTATGCTCTTGTACTGTCTTCCGGCATCTTGAGCTTAATCGGCATTCTCCAGTTCTTCTATGCGCCCTGGGACATGCGCGGGGGCAGGGTACTATCCATCGAGGGCAACCCTTTGTCTTTAAGCGGGTTCATAGCCATGGTACTGCCTATTACGCTTCTCCTGATAATCCTGGTTTGGTACAGTCCTCAGGCTAAAATCAGGAAGTTAGTTACATTTTCCGGCCTGCTGGTTGTATTTGCATTGCAAGCCTGGTGCCTGGTGCTGGCTCAGTACTCCATTACGCTGTTGCTATTCGTGATAGGCATTTTTACCTTCTTTGTGCTGATCGGCATTTTCCTGCAAAGAAAGACAACCCTGGGCCTCAGTATTTTATCCCTCCTGTTTATAGTACTGGTTGCGGTAGCTCTGCTCGGTCAGATGATTATCCCGGAGAATGGTGTTTCACCCGGTGAGAGCCGCACTCAAAATGCCACAGTTGCCGAACAGGTAGGGCTCGGAACTTTGCCCATCCGTCTGCAAACATGGCAGTGCGCTGTAGAGGTAATTACTCAATCACCTGAGATCCCTTATCTACAGGATAATCTGCACTGCTTGAGGCCTCTCATCGGATATGGGCCTGAGACCTTCATAGCTATGTCCCAGACCAGGTTTCCTCCAGCCTGGAAAGGTCCCTATACATTTGAGTCACTGGTAATATCGCAGCCCGAAAACCACTATCTGTACCTGGCAGTGACCATGGGCATCCTGGGACTGCTGGCTTTTCTAGTGATTCTGGGCATATTCTTCTACAAGGGCTTTAGATACCTGCTGCGATGCAGTGAGAGGGATTCAATCCTGCTTATGTCGGCTTTAATTGCGGCCATTGTACAATACTGTGCACACGTATTTTTCGACCCGTCAGTCATTACGGCTGAGCTGGTATTCTGGCTGGTTTTGGCATTGACAGTGGCCGAGATTCGAATCCACTCAGAGGGAGAAATTACCCTGCCCAAGCAGCCTGTCGATGTAGAAGAGGAAGGGCAGAAAGCTGCGGAAACAGGCCCCGGCCTGATAAAAAAACTCATCTCGATGATCGTAATTATGATATTTATTGCTATTGGAGCCGGCCTTACGGCAACTCCTTTACTGGCAAACACCTATATTCAAAGCGGATTGACCCTCTATAACAAAGACAAGAATGCCGCTATGGCCATGTACACTGAGGCGGCAAGGATCGAACCCCAGCAATCCTATTATCACAACTTCGTGGGTGACCTGGCTTATATGATGGCTCAGGGGAGCAGCGACCCCCAGGAGAAAGCAAAATTGCTTTCCCTAAGTGAGTCAGCTTATTACGATGCAATCCGCGTGGACCCGGCCATGGCTATCTGGTATTACAGGCTGGCTGACATGGATGTCTACTGGGCTCTAAACGGCAATAAGGATAAATTTGATGATGCCATCGGGCTTTATGAAAAAGCCGACCGGATATTCCCGGCAAATGCGGTGATCCTCAACAAATGGGCACTGGCCCTGATCTTCAAAGGAGATTATCCGGCGGCGGCACAAAAATTGGCCGACTCGGCTAAAAGCGATCCGCTGTGGATTCAGACGTCATTTTTTCAGGGATTGCTGGGAATATATAATGGCGACAAACGGGACGCGGCCGATTTTATCATCACGCCGGTCAAAAGTGATGCCAAAGATATAGCCTATTATATTAATTTTTGCAGTACATTGACCACTTACAGGGCCGGTGAAATTGATAAGGTAAGCGGTGCTTTAAAATCCCACCTTGACGGTGATGGAGGAGACTGGAAGGGATATGCCTTGCTGGGAATTTCGGATATTTATAGTGGGGACTACCAGGACTCCGTGCAGGCATTTAAGAAATCGGCAGAAATAGTACCGGACGAGGATATTAACCTGCTGGCAGGCCTCGTTAAAGCTATGATAAGCAATGAAAACAGATTCCAAACTGAGATGCAAGAAATCGTGAGCGGCTTGATGGATAGAGTATCAAAAATACCTGGAAGTAATTAATCACTTGGAAATTATTTTAGCGTTTATTTTATTCTTGATAGGCATTAGCTTCGGCAGTTTTTTGAATGTCGTGGCAGACAGGGTGCCGCAGCATAAATCCATTGTGTCCCCCCCCTCACATTGTTTCAATTGCGATCATGTGTTGGAAGCAAGGGACTTGATACCCGTCATCAGTTATTTAGTTTTAAAAGGCAGGTGCCGTTACTGTAGCGCCGGCATACCGGTAAGGTCGATGCTGGTGGAGCTGATCACCGGGTTGCTCTTTGTACTGGCATGGGCCGTGCTAGGTCTGCAATGGCAGTTGCCGGTTGTCCTTCTCTACATTTGCATGCTGATAGTACTGTCTATTACAGACCTGGAAAGCGGCTTTTTGCCGGGGATAATTATCTATCCGTCCATTGGGATTGTCCTGATAATCACATTGGTCAAAATCCTGGCAGGTTTATCACCCGACATAATCGGCGCAGGCATCGGATTTATCGCAGGCTTTGGTTTTTTCTTTTTAATCTGGTGCATAGCCTGGCTGATAAAAAAAGTAGTAATTGGATTCGGTGATATCCTAATGGGAGGGTTAATCGGCCTTATGGTTGGTTTTCCGCTGGTCGCCGCAGCAATATACGTGGCGGTTTTGATGGGCGGCCTGACGGTTATACTGATGGTAATACTCAAACTTTGGAAACTTAACCAGCCTATTCCCTTTGCGCTTTTTCTAGCGTCGGGTGCGGTCGTTACTTTATTGTGGGGTAAGGAAATATCTATTTTAATATCCTCACTGGCAAATTTAGCGCAGTAAAAATTAGAAAAATTTTTATAACAAAAATTTAAATGATCGTAAATGGGGTATTGACATATATGCGTTTATGTGCTAATTTTGGAAATGTCCCAAGTAATCAAAGTTGGAACGGGGAGGCAGAGGTCCCTAGCACGAGGTAGGCGAAGGCCGAATAGTGTAAGGGGGGAAGATGAGGAACCGGGATACTGAGGTTACTTGGGGCTTTTTTTATTCTAAAATCGCTATAAACGGCAGGTTACGGTATTTCCCTCTGACATCCAGCCCATAGCCCACGACAAATTCATCCGGTATCTCGAATCCGATATAGTCAAGGTGCACATCGATTAAACGCCTGACTCTCTTATCCAGTAGCGTACATACCTTTAAGCTCGCCGGCTTGCGGGTCGCAAGATAGTTTAATATATAGTTTAAGGTCATCCCCGTATCGATTATATCTTCCACCATCAGTACATGTTTGCCTTTAATATCTATATCCAGGTCCTTAGTTATTTTGATCGGTGAATTGGACTTGCCCTGGGGGGTCGATATCGCCATGAAATCGCATTCAAGGGGTATAGATATATTCTGCATAAGGTCCGAAATAAAACATATAACCCCCTTCAGAATACCTATCAGAATAAGGTCCTTCCCCTGGTATTCCTTGGATATCTGTTTCGCCAGCGACTTAACGCGCCTGTCGATCTGGGTCTTATTGAATAGATACTTCTGCACGCCATTCATTTTATTTTCACCAAGGGGTATAAAATCGTATTTAACAAACAGCTTCAGGTAATCGGCTTTATTGAGCAGTTTTACGTTGACATCCGGATAGAGCTCCTTGAGCTGGCGCAGCTTACGATTTTTCTCGGTGATAAGGCTTTGCTTGGAAGTAGTTAACTCGATGTACAAATTGATCTCAGGCAGGTAGAAATCCGGAGTGAACATCTCGGTAATCCTCTTATCTTCCCAGGACAACGGGAATGAACGCGGCTCGTACAGCCATTCCACCTGGTAAAAATCCAACAGCCTGGCAAACTCTTCTTCGCTGGGGTGGCTGAAGGTTGTCGGACGCACCGGTTTTAAAGGGAGGTGGGAGAAGCTGGTGAGCTTTTTTTGCTGCGTAACCTTGGTCTCATGGTGTGTATTTAAGTACTGGTACAGTTCATTTTTTTCCAGCGTCACCGCAATGATATTGGCCACGGTGGCAATGAAGTCTCTCTCATGCGGTTTGAAGTGCTTTTTTTCATGCGTGTAGATCCTGATCTCCCCCAGCACCTCCTCTTTTTGCAAAATGGGCGCACCCAGCAGTGACTTAAGGTTTTCCTTGGCCGCCTGCTCGGGGAACTGAGTTCTTTTATCGGCTAAAAAATCTTCAACTGCTACAGTCTTGCCGTCCAGGATCTCCGGGTAGCTTTTGCGGGCGTTCAATGCTCCTTTGCGTAAATAGACGTCGCTCAGCCCAGAGGCGCCGATGATATCGAGATATTCACGTTGAGGATTGAGCACCATGATAGCGCAGCCCGACGCCTGCAGCGCCCGCGCCGCACTGGCGGCTATCAAGTTCATAAGCTTTTTAAAAGGCAAATCGCTGTTGATTACTTTACCTATTTGTTTATATGCAAGAGTACAGCGATTTTCAGTGGCATCCATACATCTTCCACCCCTTCATGCTAATGTAGCATATCATCCACATTTAGTATAGCCGCAACTCGGGCAAATGTGACAGCCCTCTTGATATACCAGCAGATTGCCGCAGTCGGGGCATTGCCCGTTAGAGCTTCCTGAGGACTGACCGATATTTTTTATGGGGACAAGGTCTTCATCCTTTTTCACGTATTTTTCGAGTACGCTGCCGATGGCGTCGGCACAGGACAATATCGCTCGTCCGCGTTCCCATGAAACCGAAGGGCAGCGAATGGCCCTGAGCTGCTTTATGACTGAGCCGACATCGATGCCCGATCTGAAAATAAGCGAGATGAGCCGGCTGGTAGCTTCAAGTTGTGCGGAAGCGCAACCTCCGGCTTTACCCAGGCTGCAAAAAACTTCACATATGCCCTTGTCATCAAAATTAACCGTAACATAGATATAACCGCAGCCGGTCGTTACACGTTCGGTAATGCCCCTGGTGATCTTGGGCCTCTGTCGTGGGGAAAGCCTGGCTTCGGCGTCTGCTTCCTTATCCGTCTCTTTTTCTTTTACGGCTTCTTTCTGGCCTGTATTCAAAACCTGGCTGTCCCGGCTCCTGTCCCTGTAAATTGTGATGCCTTTCAAGCCGAGTTTATAAGCCATAAGGTAGACATTTTTCACATCTTCTATGGTTGCTTCGTGGGGCAGATTCACCGTTTTGGAAACGGCGCTGTCAGTATATTTCTGGAAGGCAGCCTGGATTTTCACATGCCATTCGGGCGAGATATCATGCGAAGTTACGAAAACATCCTTGACCTTATCGGGGACCGAAGGAATGCAATTTAATTTCTCTCCCTCTGCCAGCTTTTGCATAAGCTCGGCCGAGTAGAAACTATCTTTCTTTGCCGCTTCCTCAAAATAGGGGTTGACCTCGATTAACGTCTGACCATCCAGTATATTGCGGAAGTAACTCAAGGCGAAAAGAGGCTCAATACCGCTGGAGCAGCCGGCGATTATGCTTAGAGTGCCCGTCGGCGCGATGGTGGTCCTGTTGGCATTTCTCACCTTAGGACCGTTCTGGGTGTCATATATGCTGCCGTTGAAAGCCGGGAAGGTTCCCCTGGACATTCCCAATGATTCGGATTCCTTGGTAGCTTCTTCCGAAATAAAACGCATCATTGCCTCGGCAGTCTCGAGCGCACGATCCGAGTTGTAGGGTATCTGCAACTGAATCAGCATATCGGCGAAACCCATTACCCCCAGTCCGATCTTGCGGGTTTTACGTGTCATCTCCTTGATCTGCTCCAGGGGGAACTTGTTGACCTCGATCACATCATCCAGGAATCTAACCGCCAGCTTGATAACCTCCCTGAGCCTGTCGTAGTCTATTTCGCTGTGGCTGTTGACTCGTTTGACCATCCTGGACAGATTGATCGATCCCAGATTGCATGATTCGTACGGCAGTAGAGGTTGTTCACCGCAGGGGTTGGTGCTTTCTATTTTTCCAAGATTGGGCGTCGAGTTAAATTCGTTGATCCTGTCCAGGAAAATTATTCCCGGGTCCCCCGTCCTCCATGCCATGTCTACGATTTTGCTGAAGACCTCTTTGGCGTTCAGCTTACCCACAACCTCCTTATTATGGGGGTTGATCAGGTCGTAGTCTGCATTCTGCTCAACGGCCTGCATAAAACCGTCGGTTATGGCCACCGATATATTGAAATTAGTAAAGGCTTTGAGGTCTTCCTTGGATGAGATGAATTCCAGGATATCGGGGTGGTCTATGTTCAATATGCCCATATTGGCGCCGCGGCGCATGCCGCCCTGTTTTATAACATCTGTTGCGATATCGAAGGCGCGCATGAAGGAGACAGGTCCGCTTGCGACGCCTCCTGTGGACCCTACCCTATCATTTTTGGGCCGGATGCGTGAGAAGGAGAACCCTGTTCCTCCGCCGCTTTTATGAATAAGAGCCGTATATTTGACGGCATCGAAGATCGACTCCATGGTGTCGTTGATGGGCAGCACGAAGCAAGCCGACAGTTGCCCCAGTTCACGCCCCGCATTCATGAGAGTGGGTGAATTAGGCAGGAATTCCAGCGACGTCATGAGATTACAGAACTTGGCTTCCCACTCGGAAACCCTGGCAGATTTATCGAAAATGAGTTCAGCGGAAGCGATATATCTGCTTACACGCCGGAACATCTCTTCAGGAGTTTCTATGACATTACCCTGGGCATCTTTTTGCAGATACCTTTTCTCAAGGACGATAAGGGCGTTTTCAGTTAGCTTCAGTTCACCGGTGGCAGGCAGGATAACGGGAGCGGTGGCGGGCACGATAGCAGGAGTGGCGGAAGGCGTGGCAGCGGGGCTTTCGGCCGGGGTCTTGGCGCTCGTCTTCTCCGCCAGGATCTCGTTGACCGCAGACTCTATTTGTTCCTTGCCGGGTGGTTGTGGAGCCACTGAAGCAACCAGGTTTTCCATTCCTGGGAATGTTCGTTCTACTTTTTTAGTTTGGGTGCGTTCTTCAAGTGACATACTCTTCTCCAACCTCATAATTACTTGCTCTGTCAGGTCTTCCTGCTGATGCCTATCGGCCAACCCCAGTGTCTGCATATATGTGAAAACGGTCTTCGCAATGTAATTGCGCATCGAATCCGATAGATAGTTCTTCGACTGCCTGTTAACCATGTTGCTGTCTCTTGCCCCTGCGTTTTTGCCTTTCGGCTTCCCTGGGATTTATCAGAGGCAACTGTCCATCCAGAGGCGCCCCATGCTTACTTTCGATCAGAGTATCAACCGCCTGCTTTAAGGTGGTGATATCTGAGAACTCGTAGTAAACGCTGGCAAATCTGATATACGCGATATGATCGATGTCGGCCAGTTTGCTGACAATGATCTTCCCGATCAGAGCGCTGGAGATCTCAGTCTTGCCGAGACGATACAGGTCAGTTTCGATAGTCTCGACCAGTTTTTCTATGGTCCCGGTCGGCATGGGACGTTTCTCACAGGCTTTGCGGATCCCTGAAAATAATTTCTCACGGTTGAAATCTTCCCTTCTGCCGTCTTTCTTGATTACGTAGAGGCCCCTGTTCTGGACCCTCTCATAAGTCGTGAAGCGCTCCCTGCATTTAATACATTCACGACGCCTCCTTATTTCATCCCCAAGGCTTCGCGAATCTATCACCTTAGATTCTAACTCACCGCAAGAAGGGCACTTCATCGTCAAACACTACACTGTGTGGTGCAGAAGGATACTATCACAACATATAGTAAGAGTCAATGGCTGACAATACATAATAAAAGAGGTCGGAGAAATTTCTCCGACCTCTTTATGGTCCAGTGCATTAATTGGATTGTACTATGTTAGCGAGGTATTCTGCTCATATCTGCCTGGCGAGGTGCTCCCGCTTGCGCATTGGGATAACGCGTGCCTCTTCGCAGGAATGAAGGAACATCAAGGCTGTCTTCGGTCGCTCCACGAAGCAGTCTGCGCAGTTCAACCTCGGTCGGAACCCCGGAACCATACTGGGCTGTAAACCCGGTAGCTATGATGGTAATCTGGACTTCATCCTCAAGCTGAGGGTTGAAGACCACGCCGAATATGATGTTGGCGTCAGGATCGACTGATTGGGCAATTACGTCGGCTGCCTCGTTGCACTCGAAGAGCGTCAGGTTGCTGCCGCCGGTTACGTTGAAAAGTACGCCCTTGGCGCCGCTGATGGAAACGTCCAGCATCGGGCTGGCCAGCGCAGCCTTGGCTGCCTCGACCGCCCTGTTGGAACCCTTGCCATGGCCTACGGACATCCATGCCGGGCCGGAGTTCTTCATGATGGCCCTGATGTCAGCAAAGTCCAGGTTGATAAGGCCGGGGACGGTTACCACTTCGGCAATGGCCTGAACACCCAGCTTCAATACATCATCGGCCAACCGAAAGGCATTGTCGACGGTGGTTTTGTTGTCACAGAGTTCGATTATACGGTCGTTGGGTATGATGACCAGGGTATCTACCTTGTCGCAAAGCTGCAGGATACCATCTTCGGCTACCTTCATGCGCCTTGCGCCCTCGAAGGCAAAGGGTTTGGTTACGATGGCAATAGTCAGTGCCCCGGATGATCTGGCAACTTCAGCCACTACGGGGATGCTGCCTGTGCCGGTGCCGCCGCCCATGCCTGCCGTGATGAATACCATGTCAGCGCCGGAGACCACTTCCTGGATTGCCTGACGGCTTTCTTCGGCCGATTTCCTGCCGACATTGTGATCGCCGCCTGCGCCAAGCCCGCGGGTGAGTTTTTCACCGAGTTGGACGCGTACCGGGACCTCTGCCAAGGCTAAGGCCTGCGCATCGGTGTTCATGCAGATGAATTCGACGCCCTTGATCCCTTCGCGGACCATGCGGGTGATAGCATTTGAGCCGCCGCCGCCGCAGCCTATGGCTTTGATTTTAGCCGGTGCTGTTGAGAACATTGATTTTGACATACTTTCTAGAACCTCCTGCTATTTCAAAAATATTTATCATCAGGCACTAAAGAATTTCTTGAGCATGCCCATGACGTTGCTTACCTGGCTGGTTTTGGCGCCGCCGCCCTTCGATTCCCAGGTGGGCTTTCCGCCGGTCTTGATGGCCCAGAGGAGAAGACCCACGCCGGTAGCGTTGGCCGGGTCATGCAGCACATCGGTAATGCCATAGACTCCCATCGGTTCTCCAATCCTGGTCGGGATGCGGATGGTGCCACGGGAGAGTGCTTCGAGGCCGTTCATCTTGGACCCGCCGCCGGTCATTACCAGTCCGGCCGGGGCCAGCGTTGCATAGCTGGTATCCGGCATTTCCAGTAAGATAAGCCTGAGCAGCTCTTCCATGCGGTCCCGAAGTATGTTGCAAAGGTCTTTGTAGGAAACGCTGTGTCCGTCTTCCACCGTCAAAGTGGAACCCTCGTCTTTCTGCCCCGTCTCAGGGTAAACATTACCGTACTTCTTCTTCATCGCCTCTGCGATTTCAAAGGGCAGTCCCAGGCCGATCGAAAGGTCGCTGGTGAACTGGTAGCCGGCTACGGGTATTATCGAAGTGTGGTAGATACTGCCGTCCTTAAATACGGCGATATCAGTGGTGCCTCCGCCGATATCCGCCATGATTACGCCGATCTCTTTCTCTTCCGGCGTAAGAACCGACTCGCCGCTGGCCAGCGGTTCGAGCACCAGGTCGTCGATTTCCACACCAACGCTGCGAACGCATTTAACCAGGTTCTGCACTGATGCGGTGGAAGCGGTGATGATGTGGGTTTCGACGTCCAGCCTGAACCCATGCATGCCTACCGGGTTCTTGATTTTTTCCTGGGTGTCCAGGCTGTAACCCCTGGGGATCTGGTGAAGGATTTTTCTGTCATCAGGGATGTTGATGTTCTTGGCTGATGATAGAACGCGTGACAGGTCGTCCTGCCGGACAAGCCGGTCGGTCCTGGGTATGGCCACCACGCCGTGGCTGTTGACCGAACTGATGTGCCTGCCGGTTACGCCGATGTAGGCTGACTCGATCTTTACGCCGCTGGCCTGTTCAGCACGTTTGACCGATTCGGCAATTGAATCTCTGGCTTCATCGACGTTGACGACCATGCCTTTGTGAAGACCGTGGGAAGGTACCTGGCCGACCCCAAGTACCTGCAGGGCACCGCCGGAATCAAGGGTGGCAACTATTGTACAAATCTTAGTTGTACCCACATCGATGCCGGTGATTAACCTTCTTGTCATTTATCCATGCCTCCTTCGATTTAGTGATACTTAAATTTGCTAATTTTCCTGCTGATTGATTTCAAAGCGCTATAAGAAGTAAAGGATGGCAATAGCGATTATCAGGCTGACGAAAACGATCCCGTCAAAAACCATACCGCCGAATATTGCCAGGAGTCTCCTGTCTCTCGTCAGGATGGTGCCAAATCTGCTTGCTGCTATCATTTTCCTTGCCTCCTGCTATTTTTATATTCTTTGCGCGACGCGGAGCTTGGCGCTCCTGCTGCGCGGGTTAATATCGATTTCGGATTCAGTCGGGGTAATGGGATGCTTGTTGATCAGGGTGAGTTTCTGCTGGTGATGGCAGCGGCATTCGGGAATATTGCTGGGACAGATGCATGACCGGGTTTCTCGTAACATGAAATTCTTGACGATGCGGTCTTCCAGCGAATGGTAGCTGATGACCGCCAGCCTGCCCCCCGGAGCCATGCACTTTAGGCTCTGGTCGAGGGCGGAAGTGAGGTGGTCCAGTTCCCGGTTGACGGCAATGCGCAGGGCCTGGAAGGTCCTGGTGGCCGGATGAATCTTACTATAGCGGTCGCCGATCGAACTGGAAACGATGGCAGCCAGTTCGGCTGTATCTGATATCGGCCTGTGCCTGACGATATTGCTGGCTATCCTGTTGGCGTAAGACTCTTCACCGTAGATAAATATGAGCTGGGCCAATTTGGATTCAGGCATTTTATTGACTATGTCAGCGGCAGTGAGCTGCTCATCGGGATTAAACCTCATATCAAGCGGACCGCTGCGCTGGAAGCTGAATCCACGTTCGTCGCTGGAAAGTTGAAGGGAAGAAAGACCCAGGTCGAATAAAATACCATCTACCGGCATAAAACCGGTCTCGGTGCAAATTTGCTCCAGGTTATAGAAGTTATCATTAACGATTACGGTGCTTTCGAAGTAGTCATAGAGGTTGTGCTGTGCGATGCGGATGGCCTCGGGGTCCGAGTCAATGCCCAGCAGCTCGCCGCCGGGCTGGCACTTGGACAGTATGGCCGATGAATGGCCGCCGCCGCCCAGAGTGCAGTCAACATATCGTTTCCCAGGGCTAACGTCCAGCCCCTGAATGACCTCCGAGATCAGTACGGGTGTATGTACCATTCTGTCTAAAGTCAGGCTCATTTTCTCTCCTCAAGGAAGTCCATTATCTGACGCGCGTCGTCAGAGGAAAGCCTTTCTTTCTTCCAGTGGGCCGGGTTCCAAATTTCGAAATAGTTGTTCACACCGGCTATAGCAGCGCTATCGGAGATGCCGCATCTTTCCCTCAGCGCTGAAGGCAGGGAAATCCTGCCCTGGTTATCTATAGTGACCTCGTTGGCGTTGCTGAAGATAAAACGGTTAACCTTCCTCTCTTTATCCGACATAAGGAAACCGGTCGGGGCCTGGCTAGCGGTCATCTTGGCCCAGTCGTCCTTTGTATAGGCAGTGATGCAGTTATCCGCCACCATGGTAAGGACCAGGCCGTCATCGATCTCTTTGCGGAATTTGGGCGGCAAAGGCAGACGGCCCTTGTTATCGACCTTGTATTCGTACTCACCAACAAACATAATTAATAAACCTGACAGCTTTTTTATACCGGTAGAGCTTCTCTTTCAATAGCTCCCAGCATACTATTCAAGACGCTCCAATCGAGGCGGGCCAACTCATCAATATATTTGGTTTTTTCGTTTTCATGGTTTAGTGAGTAATGGGCCGTTCCATTAGAGCAATATTGTTCGTCGATCACTCCTTTACTGATTAAATCTTTGATGATGTCACGCAGGTGATAGCGCGTGATATCCAGAAAGTTCGCAATGCAATCCATATCGAATTTAGTATGGGGGTGCTTCCCCCAGAAAAATAAAAGTCTCAATTTCAATCCTGTAAAATCATTTTCTTTTATAAACGAGAAAAGATCTGGCTCCACCATGTTCTCGCAGCAATAGTTAATTACCATATCCTTTACCCTTATTTACCACTTTTTACCACTACGCCCCATTATGAACACTTTTTACCCCACTTGTCAATAGCTAAACAGGGAAAAAACTTCGATATTTTCGCCGATTTTATTGCAAAAAATAGCGGCTTATTTTAAAAACTACAAAATAAAAGGTTACATGTCAGCAAAACCACAATATATTGTGTTAAGGTGTATCCGGATATTCACATATATATAAAAGGTAATGGCTGAAGATTTATTTTGTGGTTTAATACGGGTATGGTAGAATGATTTGCTATTTTAGGTATCGACGGACGATTGCACTGTGTTACGCATTGATATATTGACGCTCTTTCCCGAGGCTTTTACGGGCTATCTGACGCACAGCATTATCGGCAGAGCTGCCGAAAAGCAAGTGGTAGATATAAGATTACATAATATTCGGGATTTTACACATGATAAGCATAATACGGTGGATGACTATCCCTATGGTGGGGGAGCAGGGATGGTTATGAAACCGGACCCTATATTTGAAGCTGTGGAATTCGTAAAAAACCAAAACCATGCAGATGATTGCCGGATTGTTTTGCTGACTCCCCAGGGAAGGTTATTTACCCAGGAACTGGCAGGTAAGCTCATCGGGGAAAACCATATAATATTGATATGCGGCCATTACGAAGGTATTGACGAGAGGGTGGCCCAACACCTGGCTACTGACCAGATAAGCATCGGGGACTATTTGCTAAGCGGTGGCGAGGTGGCGGCCATGGTGATAATTGATTGCCTGGTGAGGCTGCAGCCCGGTGCTTTAGGCTCCAGTACTTCACTGGTAGAAGAGTCGCATATGGAAGGATTGCTGGAGTATCCTCAATATACGAGGCCGCCGGAATTTAGAGGCTGGAAGGTGCCCGATGTCCTGCTCTCGGGCAACCATAGAGAGATTGCGGATTGGCGTCGAGCGCAGAGCCTTAAGCGGACTGCCAGCAGACGGCCGGACCTGTTGAACAAGGCTTCACTAACAGATAAAGAGCGTAAAATGCTACAATCTGTTGATTTGAACAATAATTAAATTCTAAGGAAAGGAATCAGAAATGGACATCAAAACTTTAGGAAAAACTAAAATAAACCCGAATTTGCCCAAGCTCGCAGCCGGAGATAATGTACGCGTGAGTTTTAAGATCAAAGAGGCCAGCCGGGAAAGGTTACAAACGTTCCCGGGGCTGGTGATCAAAATTGCCAGGAACGGGGCCGGCGGTAATTTCACAGTCCGTAGGGTCACTTCCGGTGTAGGTGTCGAACATACGTTTCCTTTGGCCTCACCGCTGCTGGAGAAAATTGAAGTTGTCCGGCATGGCAAAGTACGCCGCAGCAAGCTGTACTATATCCGGAGGCTCAGCACCAAAGAAGCCAGGCTAAAGGAGAGGCGTGAGCGTATGACCGAGACTGCTGCTGTAGCTGCACCTGAAGAGGCGCCCGCCGCCGAAGCAGCCCCTGTCGATACACCTACTGAATCTAAGTAATTTGGATGAAATATGCTGAGGTGGCCGTCAATGTAGCTGGCGGCCATCGACATACTTTCTCCTATTCGATCCCGGAGACACTAAGGGTAGAGGTTGGCTATGGGGTCAGGGTGCCCTTCGGGCCGAGAGTCTTGCAGGGCATTGTCGTCGAGGTTACGGATAAACCTTCTTTCCCCGAAACCAGAGACATTGAGCAGCTCATCTCTTTGTCGCCCATCATATCACCCAAACGAATCAAGCTCGCCCTGTGGATCTCCGACTATTACATATCGCCGCTCTGGAGCGCTATTGCCCTGTTTCTGCCCCCCGGTTTCGAGAGAAACACAGTTATAAAACCCAAATCATTAAGGTATCTGGTGCTTGTTCCCGATGATGAACGTGTAAAAGGGGCTTCGAACAGGAAACCCGTTTCAGCGAAACAGCGTGCTATACTTGATTTGCTATCCGAATCCGGAGGCAGGCTGCCGGTTCCTCAAATTCTGGGACAATTACATCTGGAGAGGGGTGTCATAAAAGTGCTGCTGGCTAAAGGACTGGTGATTGAAGAGAAAGTAGAGGTAAGTCGTGATCCGCTCGCCCGCCGCGAGCTTTCTCTGGAACTGCCGTTCACGTTCACTGATAACCAGAGCCTGGCTTGGCATCCCATAGAAGCTGCGATCAACGGGCATGTTTTCCCCGGAGATGGTAACCTGTTTTTATTGCATGGTGTTACCGGCAGTGGCAAGACTGAGATATATCTGAGGGCGCTGGCAGAGACCATAAAGTGCGGGAAAAAAGGCATATGTCTGGTGCCCGAAATCTCTCTAACAACGCAGACCATCAGCCGGTTTTTCGCCAGGTTTCCCGGCAGAGTTGCCGTATTTCACAGCAAACTTTCCAGGGGGGAGCAGTATGATGAGTGGAGGCGCATCAAGGACGGAGATTTCGATATCGTGATCGGACCGCGCAGCGCCATCTTCTCACCGCAGCCTGACCTGGGACTGATAATAGTTGATGAGGAACATGAATGGGCCTATAAGCAGTCCGACAAAACACCCAGATATCATGCTCGGGATGCGGCTGTGCAACTGGCCAGGCTGACCGGCTCCACGCTTATAATGGGCAGTGCAACGCCCGATGTCGAGACATACTATAAGGCCGTCAATGGTGAATATCGGCTTATAGAGTTAAAAGAACGTATCACGCCTCTTGGCAGCACGCCTTTGCCTCAAGTCAGTATCGTCAATATGAGGAATGAATTCAAGGAGGGGAACCGTAGTATCTTTAGCCGCTTGCTCAAGGCACAGGTAAAGCTGGCTCTCGAACAACGTGAGCAGATTATCCTTTTTATCAACCGGCGCGGCCAGTCGACCTTCGTGGAGTGCATGAATTGCGGTTTCGTGCCAAGCTGCAAGAGATGCTCCGGTTCGCTCACCTACCATTCAATCGAGAAGCGCCTGATTTGCCATCATTGCCGGCGTACTTACCCGGTTCTCAGGATCTGCCCCAACTGTAAAAAGGAAGAAATCAAATACTTTGGCATCGGCACTGAGAAGGTTGAAGCGGAATGCAGGGAATTATTCCCGCATGCTCGGGTGCTGCGTATTGACAGCGATACTATGGCCAAAGCAAGGGACTATGAAAAAGCCATGAATAGCTTTCGCAAACGTGAGATAGATATATTGGTCGGTACACAGATACTGGCCAAGGGCCTGGATTTTCCAGGTGTATCCCTGGTGGGCATTGTAAACGCGGATACCGCTTTGAATCTTCCCGACTTCCGCTCGGGGGAGAGGACATTTCAGTTGTTGTGCCAGGTTGAGGGCAGGGCCGGCCGTGGAATAACAGCTGGTAAAGCCGTTATTCAGACCTACAACCCGGGATATTACGCTGTCAGGTATGCTGCACTGCACGACTATGCCGGATTTTATGAAAGTGAATTGAAGTACAGGCGCGAATACAGCTACCCTCCGTTTACCAGGATGGGGCGCCTGGTTTACGTACATAGTAATGAAGAGAAGTGCCGGGCGGAAGCCGGGAGACTGGCCGTCAGCATTCAATTGATTATCGATCAACAAGGCCTGGAAGGGTTTAAATTAATTGGCCCTGCGCCCGCTTTCATTTCGAGGTTGAGGGGTAAATACCAGGTACAGATTATTATATTAGGCGGCAACATTCAGGGTATTTTGGCCAAAGTGGATTTCCCGCTGGGATGGATTTTGGACGTTGACCCCATTGGTATGATTTAATTATCTAGCATGGCTGTATTGAAAATCCGCACCAACCCTGATCCTGTTCTCAGGAAAAAAGCGAAACGTGTCAAGGACATCGATTCCGTTCAGCGTCTGATTGACGATATGGTCGAAACGCTGAATGCCGCCCCTGGCGTGGGTCTGGCGGCCAACCAGGTCGGCACCGCTCTGCGCATTATAGTTATTAGAGTTCCTGAGGAAGAGGATGTCCTTGCCTTGATTAACCCGGAAATCGTCGAAAAGCAGGGGGAAAGGTGTGTGATGGAGGGCTGTCTGAGCATACCGGGTTACCAGGCGGAAATCACAAGATCGGAATCGGTCAAGGTCAGGGCCAGGGACAGGCATGGTAAACTGGTCCGTAAAAAGGCTACAGAGCTACTGGCCCAGGCACTTGAGCACGAAATAGACCACCTGAATGGGATACTATATATAGATTACCTGCAGGATAAAGACGAACTGCTCAAAACCGATGAGGAAACGGAATAGCCTTCCTAACCCGGTGGTTTAGCCGTTCCAGTCCATCTCAACTACGAACTTGCCGGTCCAGTTTTCCAGTGCAACGGGATAAAAGCCCGGCGTATCCTTTATGATCTGGAATTCAACGTTCTGCATTTTGCCGGGACCTAGGCTGACTTCTTGTTGGCTCTCGGATAGGCCCTTTACCCTCAGGATCAAGGTATGAGTTCCCGTTACCTCCCCCACGTTCGTTACCGAAGCCGTTACGATCACCGGCTGTCCCTGTCTGACGCGCTCGGGGCCAATGGAGAAATTGCTGACAATGAATGAAGGCGGCGCCAGGGGGATGGCCGTGAAAAATCCGCCGAGTCCATCGATATCGGCGTAGTAATCGCCGGCCACGTCTTTAACCACTGTGAAGACGGCGGTTTGGCTGGCGCCGGGCGGTAAGGACAGGTCGCTGATATTTTCAACGACTCCACCGACCCTCAGTACCACGCTGTATTTTCCGGTTTGCATTCCATTATTGGAGACTATGATGCTTATATTTACGGGCTCGCCCACTTTGACATTGTTTGGCGTAATAGTGAGGTTGCTGACCGAAAACTTGGGCATGCTCATCGGTCCTGCCCCGGGGGCTGAAGGTTGCATACCTGATTGGCCGGAGTGGCTCATGCCCGGAGACATTGCCTGAGAGGGCATAGGTGGTGGCATGTTTGGCTGGCCGGATTGCATAAATTGCTGACCGAGAGGAGGCATCTGTGGTGCTACAGGAGGCATTCCAGGCTGAGGCCGTTGCATTCCGAACGGTTGGCCGCCCATCTGGGGTGGCATTCCCTGACCCATCTGCGGTGCGCCTGGAGGCATCCCCTGCATTGGCGGTTGACCGCCTTGCTGCTGCATTTGCGGGCCTGATGGGAATTGAGGACCCCTCATACCGGGAGGCGGCATACCCGGCTGGTTCTGCTGTTGGAATGGTGGCTGCATGCCCGGTTGGTTTGGCTGCTGAAATTGTGGCTGCATGCCCGGTTGAGGTTGCTGCTGAAACGGTTGTTGCATTCCAGGCATGCCTGGTGCAGACATATCTTGAGGCATCCCCGGCTGGCCGGGGCTTTGCATACCCATGAACATGCCCTCAGGCATGCCGGACATACCCGGACGTTGCGGGCCGCCTGGCATCTGCGCATCTCCCATCCCTGGTTTACCAGGTTTGCCTTTTTGCTTACCGCCCTTTTTAAACTGTTCACCGGGGGCCCCAGCTTTTCGCTTAGAAGGCTTGGTAACCATCAAAATGGTCATCATAATTATCACGCCGAGTACGATTCCGAAGAATGCCCAGAGGTAAGGGGGCAGGTCCAGAAATCCCCCGCTTTCCTTAACTGTAAAAGATCCCGTTAAATTGCCGACCGTGACATTCGCAGCGCCGGAGTCTTCGGCATTTATCTGAAAGACTATATTATCGTTGGTCTGGTTGGGGTCCAGTGTGATAGTTTGCGGAGTGCCAACTGTTTTGCCGTTGACTTGAACTGCGAGTGGGTAAATGATCTGTTGCTGACTGTGATTGGCGGCTTGGATTTTTATGGTTACGACATCACCTTTATTGACCTCAAACGGCGATATAAAGGGCGATCCTTTGGTGAGCGTCAGGCCGTCCGGCAGGGTAGTGTTATCCTGTGCCAAAAATGAGGGATACGATAATCCGGAGATCGAAATTGCCTGTCCAAAACCGTCCGAGACCCGGCCGAGAGAGAATGCATTATCAGCATAAACTGCGCAAGGGGTGATAATCGACATCAATATCAACAGGGCGATCGGTAACGATATCAGCAACCTTCTCATGTAATAATAGCCTCCAAAATATTTACCACACATGTAACCTTTTGTAATACTCTACTCTAAAATTAAATGTAAATCAATAGTAATTAGGTATCACCGCCGTTTTCGATTTCTTCCAGCCGGTCATCGTCCAGACCGAAGTAGTGAGCGATCTCATGCTTCACTGTTCTGATGATCTCCTTTTTCAAGTCCTGCTCTGAAGAGCAATCCGCCTCAAGAGGTTTTTGGAATATCGTTATTTTATCCGGCAGCGCCAGGTTGTAGCTGTGGTCCCTTCTGGTCCGCGGAATTCCTTCGTACAAACCCAGAAGTTCATATTTGTTTTTCAATCCCAGCTTTTTAATCTGAGTGTTGCTAGGCCAGTCTTCAACGATTATATCGATATTTTCCAGCAGCTCTTTGAATTCCGCGGGCATGTTGGATATGGCGTCCAGGACCAGTTCCTCAAATTTCTCTCGCTGCATGACTTATCTCGAAAAGGGCCCTACGAGACCATGATAGCAATTTTTCGCTCGCATAACATTTCCACTTCTATTACACCAGTGAATATTGACGGTAGAGGGTTCTGAAGTTAAAATTTTCACTATTATGAAAGCTTCGAGTAAATATAATCCACAGGAAATAGAGAGGAAATGGCAGGATAAATGGGCGGCGGACCATCTATACGAAGTCAAGGAGAATGACCCGAGGCCGAAGTTTTATGCCCTGACCATGTTTCCCTACACTTCTGGAGATCTGCATATAGGACACTGGTATGCCATGGCGCCTTCGGATGTGTACGCCAGATATAAGAGTATGCAGGGATATAACGTTCTTCATCCTGTGGGTTTCGATGCTTTCGGATTGCCGGCTGAGAATAAGGCTATAGCCACGGGGGTAAATCCGGCCGACTGGACTATCAAAAATGTTGAGAATATGCGCCGCCAGCTACGGACCATCGGCGCTATTTATGATTGGAGCCGTGAAGTCATTACCTGCCTGCCCGAATACTATAAATGGACCGAATGGTTTTTCTTGAAGCTTTATGAGGCCGGTCTGGCCTATCGGGGCAGGGCGGCGGTCAACTGGTGCCCCAAATGCCAGACGGTGCTGGCCAATGAGCAGGTAGTGAACGGTGTTTGCTGGCGCTGCGACAGTATTGCAGAGAAAAAGCAGCTCGAGCAATGGTTCTTCCGAATCACAAAATATGCCGATGAGTTGCTCGAATACAAAAACATGGATTGGCCTGAGCGCATCCGCATCATGCAAACCAACTGGATCGGTAAGAGCCACGGCGCCGATATCTCATTCGGCCTGGAACATCCAGGCATTGATGAGAAGGAGATCAGGGTTTTTACCACCCGGCCTGACACACTGTTCGGCGTCACCTTCTTTGTGCTTGCGCCGGAGCATCCGCTGGTACCCGCCCTTACCACCCCGGACAGAAAAGCCGAGGTCGAGGAGTATATACGCAATGCCCAGAGACAGACCGAGTTCGAAAGGACAGCGGCAGAGACCGAGAAAACGGGCGTATTCCTGGGCAGCTATGTGATCAATCGCGTTAACAGTGAAAAGGTCCCCATCTGGATCGCAGATTATGTGCTTCCGCAATACGGCACTGGAGCAGTCATGGGCGTGCCGGCGCACGATCAGAGGGACTTCGATTTTGCCAAGAAATACGGCATCCCAATCAGGATCGTTGTGGCCCCTTATGATTGGGATGGCAAGGACCTTGAAGCGGCCCACATTGAAGGCGGAAAGATGGTCAATTCTTCCAAGCAGTTCGACGGCCTGGACAACGAAAAGATGAAATCGGCGATCTGCGATTACTTGTCCATCAAAGGTTGGGGTGGAAAGACCATCACTTACCGTCTGCGTGACTGGCTGATATCACGTCAGAGATACTGGGGCGCCCCCATCCCGATGATATATTGCCCCAAGTGCGGCATCGTACCCGTACCCGAAAAGGACCTTCCGGTTCTACTGCCGCCCAATGTGGAATTCAGGCCCACCGGCGAATCGCCGCTTAAGTACTGCGAATCGTTCGTAAATACCACCTGCCCCCAATGCGGAGGCCCCGCCAAAAGGGAAACAGATACCATGGACACATTCATGTGCTCCTCATGGTACTTTCTCAGGTACACCAGCCCCGGCTACGATAAATTCCCCTTCGAAAAAAGCAAGCTGAAATACTGGATGCCCGTCGATCTGTATACGGGCGGAGCAGAGCATGCCACCATGCACCTGCTATATGCACGCTTCTTTATCAAGGCCATTCGCGATATCGGCCTGGTCGATTTCGACGAGCCTTTTACCAGGCTTTTTAACCAGGGCATCATAGTCTTCCAGGGGGAGAAAATGAGCAAGTCCAAAGGTAACGTGGTCACGCCGGACGATTATGTATCCGACATGGGCGCCGATGCCGTACGTGTTTACCTGATGTTCGTGGGTCCCTGGGAGCAGGGTGGTGAATGGAACGACAACGGGATTGTGGGCATGAGCCGCTGGCTGAGCAGGATATGGAACCTGGCCTCATCGGGCTATGCCGTGAAAAACGTGGACGCTGAAAGCGAAAAAGAGTGTAAACGTGTTATGCACAAGACGATTAAGAAGACTTCGGAGGACATGGAACGCTTCCGCTTCAATACCATGCTGGCGGCGCTCATGGAATACTCCAACTTATTGAATAAGGTTTTGGAGGCAGGCTCCGTCTCCAAGGAGACCTGGGACGAGGCTATTAAAAATTTGCTTATTTTGATTGCTCCCTCAGCGCCGCATATGACGGAAGAGCTGTGGGCCAATCTCGGGCTTCCCTACAGCATACATAAGCAGAAATGGCCGGGATGGGACCCTGAACTGGCTTCCGATGAGGAAGTAACCCTGGTGGTACAGATAAACGGCAAGGTTCGGGATAAGCTGACGGTTCCCGTATCAATTACCGAAGACGAAGCTAAAAAGACAGCCTTTGAGCAGGAGCGCATCAAATCCTATACATCCGGTAAGGATATCCTCAAAATTATTTATGTCCCCGGCAGGCTGCTAAACATCGTATTAAAATAGCGCCGCATTGTATTATTTAAGCGATATTAAGCCTAGTAAGAGAGCGAGGTGCAAACATGCTTGAACCATTGATGACGGATAAACAACGATCCCTGCGGGACGAAGTCAGGCAATATGTAAAATCGGTGCCCAAACAGCTATTGCTGGATATGGACGCCGATAAGGTCCGGTACCCCCGTGACTATGTTGTCGGCCTCGCCAAGAAGAAACTTCTAGGGCTGCGTTTTTCCACCGAATACGGCGGAGGGGGATTGAAATGGGTGGATGAAGCCATAGCGCTGGAGGAAATCGGCGTGCTCGGCATGTCCCTGGGCTGCCTGTTCTCTTTAGTCAGCATCGTGGGCGAGTCGCTCAACGTGTTCGGCACGGACAAGCAAAAGCGCCAGTATCTGGAGCCTTTGCTCAAGGGCAAGATATTCTGTGCTGAAGCCTTGACGGAGCCCAGGGGCGGTTCAGATTTCTTCGGCGCTACTACCACCGCTGTGGAGAAGGGCGATTATTTTATTTTGAACGGCCAGAAAAGGTTTGTGGTTGGAGCTGAAGGGGCCGATATATTCCTGGTCTATGCCAGGACCGAGGGCTCGGCAGGCAAGAACATCAGCGCACTCATTGTCGAAAGGGACATGGGCGTTGAAGCCAAATATATTTACGGCTTGCTCGGCACCCGGGGTGGGGGCGCCGGCAGATTGGTCTTCAAAGATACCAAGGTGCCGAAGGAAAATCTGGTACTGGGGTTGAATAGGGGCGCCGACGTATTCAACCAGATGATGATTCCGGAACGCATGACCTCCGCTGCGGGCGCTATCGGCATGGCCAGGGCGGCCCTCGAGGTTGCCGCCAGATATACAGACAAGAGAAAGGCCTTCGGCCGCAAGATCCGTGAGTTCGAAGCAGTAAGCTTCAAAGTAGCCGACAGCATAACCAAGCTCGATGCAGCCAGGATGCTGGTATACGGCGCCGCTGCTGCAGTCGACTCGCTGGGAAGCACAGGATATACCAGAAGGCTCGTGTCAGAGGCCAAGAAATTCGGAACCGAATCTGCCTGGGAGGTAATCAACAATGCCATGCAGGTAGTAGGCGGCATCGGCTACACCAACGTGTACCCCATTGAGAAAATGTTGCGCGATGCCAGGCTTCTCATTATATGGACTGGCACCAGTGAAATAATGGATTTAATTATCCAGCATGAGTACTACCGTGAAACGCTGAAACCGACCGAGAAGGTGCGTAATGTCGAGGAGGATGCGCAGGAAGCAGGCGCAGACGAAGAAAAAATATACGAATAGACTGTGGCTGCGAAGTGGACAAGTCTGAAGCCGATGATCTGCGCCGGAGTATAGCTGCCAATATTGAAAAAGTGCAGCGGCGCCTGGCCCTTGCCTGTGAGCGGGGCTGCAGGTATTTATCAACTGTTAAGGTTATAGCTGTCAGCAAGAATTTCCCAGCGGAGGCCGTGCGCATGGCGCTCCAGTGCGGCCTCAAGCATTTCGGGGAAAACAGGGTGCAGGAAGCTCAGTCCAAGTATGCTGAACTGGGCGACATGCGGACGCAACTGACATTGCATTTCATAGGGCATTTACAGACCAATAAGGTTAAAGAGGCCGTAAAAACGGTAGACATAATACAGAGTGTGGACTCGCTGCGCCTGGCGAACATGTTGAACGAGAATGCGGCAAAAAAGTTGCCGGTTTTGATTCAGGTCAATATCGCGGAGGAGGAAACTAAATACGGTTTTCCCGTTGAAAACCTCGATGCCAACGTCAAATCCATCAGGGAATTGCAGAACCTTGAGGTTTTAGGGCTTATGACCATTGCTCCGGCAGTGGATGATCCTGAAAACGTGCGGCCCATATTTCGCAAGCTGCGAGATTTGAATGAACAGTTCGGGTTTAAAGAGCTTTCTATGGGCATGACCGATGATTTCGAGGTGGCTGTCGAAGAGGGGGCTACCATGATACGCATCGGCAGGGCAATATTCGGTGAAAGGAGTTAGAGCATGAAGATAGCTGTACTGGGCGGCGGCATCATGGGCGAGGCCATCGTTAAAAGCATACTGCGTAAAAAATTGGCCGGCCGGGAGGATATCGTTATCAGTGATGTAGCGAAGTCCCGCCGTGATGTGCTCAGTACCAGGTATAAAGTGAAGGTAACTGAAGATAACTTGGCCGCTGTTAAAGGCGCAGATGTGATCGTACTGGCCATCAAACCCCAGGACTTCCCCATTTTACTCGGTCAACTGGCCGGTCGCCTGAAGTCCCAGTTGGTTATCTCAATCGCAGCCGGGATAAGCCTGGATGGCATCTGTTCAAAGCTTAATTATTATAAGGTTGTACGGGCGATGCCCAACACGCCCGCGCAGGTCGGCAAAGGCATGACTGCCTGGACTTCCGCCAAGGACCTCAGCAATAAAGACCGTGAGATTGCTGTGTCCATCTTAGCGGCCATGGGCGAAGAGCAATATTTTGCCGATGAGAAGTATATCGACATGGCGACGGCCATCAGCGGGAGCGGCCCGGCCTATGTATTTTTATTTATCGAAGCCATGATCGATGCCGGAGTGCACATCGGCCTGCCCCGCAATGTAGCCACCAAGCTCGTTATCGAGACTATCCTCGGGTCGGCTGAGATTATGAAAAAGATGGCCAAACACCCGGCCGAGCTCAAGAATATGGTCACTTCGCCGGGCGGCACAACCACCGACGCGCTTCTGCAGCTTGAAAGCGGTGGATTACGGTCTCTGATGATAAATGCGGTGGCGGCCGCCTACAACAAGGCTAAAAGCCTGGGCGCCAAATAGTCAGGCGGCTTCGGGCTTGCGGCAGTAGAGCACTGTGCTCTTGGGAAAGATGCGGTTCAAACCGGCTTCCAGCCACTTTGTATACTTGTGGCCCGTGTAAATATCCCACACCAGGAATTTGTAGTACAGGGATGGGATAAGGGCCTTCTCATTTTTAAGTCCGAAGATGCCCTTGGACCACCACCAGACCGAATGCAGGGCATGCTTGTACCGGACGGCAAAGATAGTCAGGTCGAATTTTTTCAGCAGGTCCTGTATTTCCTGGTATTTATAGATCCGTATGTGGCCGCCCGGGGTATTGTGGTAATCGTCCGAAATCCGCCAGCAGATGGACTCGGCAAAATAGGACGGCACGCTCACGGCCAGCAGGCCGCCCGGCTTCAAAACGCGGGTTAATTCAGCCACGGCTGCCGTATCATCGGGTATATGCTCCAATACTTCGGAGCATATGACTTTATCGAATTGGGCATCCTCGAAGGGGAGGCTGAGGATGCTGCCGGAGACCATGTGCCAGGAGCCGGCTGTCTCAGCCTTCTCATCCATCTGGTCGAGCATGAATTTGGCCCTCTGCAGGCTCTCCATGTCGAGGTCGAAGGCAACTGAGGTCCCCTTATTGACCTTGGAGGCCTGCCATATATGGCGCCCGTTGCCGCAGCCCGCGTCCAGAATGAATTCACTACCGGTGATCTGTAAAAGATCATGGTCAATGGTCAGCATCTATTAAGTTCTCTTAGCCTGGACTATTGAAGAAATCAGGCAGGGGTTTTGCCTGGATGCAGCTTCTTCCATTTCTCCAGGAGCTGGTCCTTGGATTCCTTGTGTACGGGATCGAGTACGCAGCAGTCAACCGGGCAAACCTCAACGCATTTAGGTTTATCAAACCAGCCGACGCACTCGGTGCATTTGGCCGGGTCGATCATGTATATGGTTTCGCCCTCTTTTATGGCTTCATTTTTGCATTCGGCCTCACAGGCGCCGCAGCTGATACAATCATCTGTAATTTTGTAAGCCATCTCTGTTCAAACCTCCGAAATTAATATTATGAATATTATATAAAGTAAAAACCTGTTTATATAATTAAGTTAACAGCTTCTTTTTCAGGGCCACGCAAACGTGAGCCGGCACCATGTCGTCCAGGTTGCCGCCCAGCTTGATTATTTCTTTAAGCAGGCTTGAGCTTAAGAATTGATACCTCAAGTTGGCCATGAAGCACATCAGTTCAACGTCGGGAGCCAGCTTTTTATTCATCAGTGCCATCTCGAACTCGCGCTCAAAATCTGAGCTGGCCCTCAGCCCGCGCACCAGCACCTTGGCTTTCACCTGGCGGGCAAACTCCACCGTCATGCCTGAGTAAGCCCTGACTTCAACGTTTTTAAAGTCCACCACTGCTTTCCTGGCCAGGTCCACCCTCTCGTCGATAGTGAAGAGCAGCGATTTAAGCGGTATGTCGTAAACTCCGATCACCACATGGTCGAATATGGATGATGCCCTTTTTATGATATCCAGGTGTCCGTTGGTGATAGGGTCAAAGCTGCCGGGATATAAAGCGGTAGTCAAGCTGCGACCTCCTTCTGGTATATTGAAATGCCGGTGTCGCCATAGCGCTTTTCCTTGATCTTGAGCAGGCTGTCGTAGCGGTCGCTAAGAGCGGAACGCGCGGCGTGGGATACCAGTATTATCGAGTCCCCGTTTATCAGGCTGGATTGCGATATGCCCGTAATCACACTGCCCAGCGAAGTATCGGCGTAGGGCGGGTCCAAAAATATCATGTCGTATTTGCTCTCCAGGAAACCCAGCGCTTTCATAACCGGGCAACAGTATACATGAGATTGATCAATAAATCCCGTTTTCTTCAAATTCTGCTTGATGATCTGGCAGCACCTGTTATTCTGGTCGACGAAATCGATCCATTTTACGTCACGGCTGAGGGCCTCGAGGCCCAAGGCGCCGCTGCCTGCAAACAGGTCAAGGCCTCTCTCCCAGTTGCTTGCCAGAGAGCCGAGCATGGAGAATACTGCCTCCCTAACTTTGTCAGTAGTCGGCCTCACCAGGAGGCCTGGCAGTGTCTTAATTATTTGCCCTTTAGCAGAGCCGCCTGTAATACGCATTTTGGCTGATGTTGAACCGCATTTCCCGATGAAATAATAATTCGAGCACTAATTATAATACTCAATATCAATCGTAAGTCAAGCTAGCAAAATTGATTTTGACATCGTTTTGCGAGTTGTAATATACTAACCAACAGCTTTGAAAAGGGAGAGATTTAACACGTGCTCGAACAGTTTGGTTATGTCGGAATCTTCCTGCTGATTGCAACAGGTTTCACCGTACTCATCCCCCTCTTGCCCAAGCTTTTCAAACTAATGGGCCTGATACCGGGCAAGAAAACTGCTGCCAAGCTGGTCCAGTATGAGTGCGGCATGCAGACCATCGGCAAGACCTGGGTGCAGTTCAATTTCCGTTACTATTATTTTGCGGTCCTTTTCGTCCTCCTGGACATGCTGACCATCTTCCTTTATCCCTGGGCGGTCAATATTAAAGACTTAGGTGTCGGCGGGCTAGTTGCGGTGGGTATATTTTTAGTCATCCTGGCTGTAGGATACATTTATGCCTGGCGTAAGGGAGCCCTTCAGTGGAAATAGTCAGGCCTGAGGTAAATACTCCCCAGGAAGCAGACGCCGTAGAGGGCGCCTCCATCAACCAACTCATCGCAGAAAGCACCAGCGCCATACCCGATCCCGACAGGTGGATCGATGAAGTACTCGATCGCAACGTCTTCTTAACCACAGCCGATACCATCGTCGCTTGGGGACGCCAGCGCTCCATATTCCCCATGTTATTCGCCACAGCCTGCTGCGGCATGGAAGTGATCTCCATGTCGGTATCCCGCTTCGATCTCTCACGTTTCGGCATGGACGTGGTACGTTTCTCTCCCAGGCAGGCTGATGTCATGATCATCGCCGGCACTATCACCTGGAAGATGGCCCTGGCCACCCGCATGATCTACGACCAGATGGCCGAGCCCAAGTGGGTAGTAGCCATGGGAGCCTGTGCCATCAGTGGCGGCACCTTCCGCGAGTCTTACAGCGTAACACCGGGAGTGAACCGCATCATGCCGGTGGACGTGTATATACCGGGTTGTCCCCCCAAGCCTGAGGCGGTCATCTTCGGCATCACCAGGCTGCACGCCAAGATCATCAAGGGGACCATGGATAACCCCATGTTATCCAAGCACTAAATAAGAAGCAGGATATTATAAGTTGACAGTCGTAACCAGCGGTGAAGACCTCGCAAAGAAGATAGCGGAAGCTATTCCCGGCTCCGTCATCTCCAGCGACAAAACGTCCGTGATGGTGGACGCCGCCAAGCTGGCGCAGGTCGCCGAGTTCCTGAAAAACACCCCGGGACTGGACTTCAACTACCTCAATTTCGCCACCGCCGTCGACTACATCGACTATTTTGAGCTTGTTTACAGGTTGCTTTCCATGGAGCACAACCACAGCCTGGTACTCAAAACCCGCTGCTACGATAGGGAGAACCCCACGGTGCCCTCCATTGTCTCACTCTGGCGGGGGGCATATTTCCAGGAAAGGGAGATGTTCGACATGTTCGGCATCAAGTTCGAAGGCCATCCCGACCTGAGAAGGCTGCTTACATGGGAAGGGTTTAAAGGCTATCCTCTGCGGAGGGACTATCTATAAGATGCCTATCAAGACTGAGCCGTTTTATCTGAATCTCGGCCCGCAGCATCCGTCGACCCACGGCGTGTTCCGCTTGAGGGTGGAGCTGGACGGTGAGGTCATCGTCAATGTCGAGCCGATCATCGGCTATCTCCACAGGGGCATCGAAAAGTTGGCCGAGACCCGCACCTATACACAGGTTATCCCCCTGACCGACAGGCTGGACTACGTCGCCTCCATGACCAACAACCTGGCCTACTGCCTGTCCGTGGAAAAACTGGCGGGCATCAAAGTCCCTGAGCGTGCCGAGTACCTGAGGGTAATATTCTCGGAACTGATGCGGTTGGCCAACCATTTCCTGGCCATCGGCGCTTTTTTGAATGACTGTGGCGCGCTGGCTACACCTTTGATCTACATGTGGCGCGAGCGCGAGAAGATCGTCGACCTGTGCGAAATGACCTGCGGACAGCGCCTGCTCTTCAACTATATGCGTGTCGGCGGCGTGAGCCAGGATGTACCCGAAGAGTTCATGCCGGCGCTCAAGAAGTTTGTGGCCGAGATGCCTAAATTCATCGGCGAATACGAGCAGCTTATCAAGCAGAATGAGATATTTCTGGCCCGCACCAAGGGCGTGGGTATCCTGCCCAAAGAGACCGCCATCAATATCGGCGCCAGCGGACCTGTACTTCGCGGAAGCGGCGTAAACTGGGATATCCGCAAAAAGGACCCCTATTCCATCTACGAGAGATTTGATTTCGAAGTGCCCACCGGCGAAGTCGGTGATTGCTACGACCGGTTCTGGGTGCGCCTGCGGGAGATGCGGCAGAGCGTACGCATACTCGAGCAGGCCATTGTACAGATACCTGCTAAGGGGCCGACCTGGGCCGATGTACCCCAATTCTTCAGGCCGCCGGCTGGCGAAGCTTACGGCCATATCGAAGCCCCCAAAGGCAACCTGGGATTTTACGTGGTCAGCGACGGGTCGATCGCACCTTACAGGGTGCACATCTTCCCGCCCTCTTTAATTAATGTTACCGCCCTGGCCGACATGGCGATCGGCTGGAAAGTCGCCGACCTGATCATCATCTTCGGCAGCATCGACGTTGTACTGGGAGAAATAGACCGCTGATGACACTGCTCGATCAATTTCAAAAAATGCTCATGACCGCAGGCCTGCCGGACTGGGCTGCCTACCTGGTGCCCGCCCTGGTGGGGATAATCTTGATCATCGCCGTCTCTCTAACCCTCGTAATCATATTCATCTGGTGGGAACGCAGGCTGCTGGGACGCTTCCAGCTTCGCCTGGGCCCCAACCGCTGCGGCCCGGAAGGGATTTTGCAGCCGGTGGCCACCGGCCTCAAGCTGCTGCTGAAGGAAGATATCGTCCCGGCCAAAGCCGATAAAATCCTGCATTTCCTGGCGCCCATCGTGGTGTTCGTTCCAGTACTGATGATCTTCGCCGTCGTTCCAGTCAGCGAAGGGGCCATTTTAGCTAATTTAAATATCGGCATCGTTTACGTGATAGCCATCAGCTCAATATCCACCATCGGCATCTTCATGGCGGCCTGGGGATCGAGCAACAAGTTCGCCCTGATCTCGGGCATGCGCACCGTTGCTCAGATGGTGAGCTACGAGCTGCCCGTGGTGCTGTCCATCGTGGGCGTGGGACTGGTTACCGGCTCGTTCTCCATGCTGAGCATCGTGCAGGCGCAGAGCATCCCCTTCATCCTGCTTATGCCGTTGGGAGGCGTGATCTTCTTCCTGGGCTGCCTGGCCGAGATGAACCGCTCGCCCTTCGACCTGCTGGAAGCCGATTCGGAGATAGTGGCGGGCTACCATACCGAGTATTCCGGCATGAAATTTGCCATGTTCTTTATGGGTGAGTACGGCGTGGCCCTGGCCTATTCCGCAGTCATCGCCACCCTCTTCCTGGGTGGTTGGAGCGGACCCCTGCTGCCGCCCGTTATCTGGTTCCTGATCAAAGTCGTTCTGGTCTTCAGCTTCACCGTGTGGATGCGTGCTACCCTGCCCAGGCTGCGCGTGGACCAGCTCATGGCCTTCGCCTGGAAGGGCCTGCTGCCCATGGCAGTCATCAACCTGGTCATCATTGCTATCGAAGTGCTCGTCGTCCCGGCCTCCATGCTGTGGCTGATGGTCATATTGAATTTTGCCTTCGCGGCCGTTTTAGTCCTGCTCTGGTCCCGACTGTTCACACTGGGAGGTGGCAGGGTTGAAGTTTGAACGCTACGGCATCGGCATTGCCAAGGGCATGGCCCTGACCCTCAAACACCTTTTCAGGCCGCCGCTCACCGTGCAGTATCCCGATGAAAAGCTGGTCGTATCAAAAAGGATCCGCGGCAACGAGCTGGTATGGTTCCCGGACAGGTGCACAGGCTGCGGCACCTGCACCAAGGCCTGCCTGCAGGGCAACATCATCCTGGTAACCCACCGCGGCGAGCCCAACAAGTTCATTGTGGACAAATTCGAGCTCGATTCGGGCCGCTGCATATTCTGCGGCCTTTGTGTAGAGTCCTGTCCTTACGACGCCCTGGCCATGGGGCTGGAATATGAGTGTGCCAAATACCGCAGGGGCGAGACTATTTTAGACAAGGATAAGCTGAAGCTGACCGATCAGCATCAGCCCAGCGCCTACTACCGCCCGCAATTCGCGGCTAAATTGCCCAAACAGAGCCTGCTTATCTACGACAAGAAGGACGGCGGTCAAAAATTGAATTTATTCCCGTTGAGCAAACGCAAGAGGGGGCCCGGTGCTTGATTTAATTTTCTATCTGCTGGCCGTTATTGCTCTGGCAGCGTCCATTGCTGTGATCATGGTGCGCGATATCTTCCGTGCCGCCCTCTGCCTGATCGTGCTGTTCATGTCGGTAGCCGGTTTCTTCCTGCTGCTGCATGCCGATTTTCTGGCCATCGTGCAGGTGCTCATCTACGTCGGGGCCATCTCCATTTTAATTATCGTAGCCATCATGCTCACCCGCGATGCCAGGCACGGCCTGCCGCTGGACAACTATAAATACTGGGCGGGCGCCGTCGGCCTGCTGCTCCTCATAGCCCTGGCCTACGGGATTTTGAATACCACCTTTACCCTGCCGGGCACTGCCCCGCTCGAGCAGACCATCCAGCCCATAGGACAGCAGTTATTCGGCAACGGCTATGTTTTACCGGTCGAGATAGCCGCAGTGCTCCTGCTGTCGGCCATACTGGGCGCCATCGCTGTATTGAGGGATAAATGATGTTTAGCGTAGGACTTGACCATTACCTTATTTTATCCGCCATCCTGTTCTGTATAGGGCTGGTGGGTGTCATCACCCAGAGGAACGTGATCAAGCTGATTATGTGCCTGGAGATCATGCTCAATGCCGTCAACATCACACTGATCGCCTTCTCCCAGTATATAACCCCCACCCTCCTGACCGGACAGATATTCGCCATCTTCGTGATGGTGGTGGCCGCCGCCGAGGTGGCCGTGGGCATCGCCATCGTCTTCTCGATCTACCGCAGCCGCGAGAGCGTCGATATGGAAAATTTCAATATCTTGAAATGGTAACGATATGTGGGTACAGATAAAGAGCGCGCCTAATAAAGTGATCGCCGAGATGTGGAAGGACTTCTTCGAGGGAGAAGGTATCCCCATCAGGATACTTCCCGATTCTGAGAAGCTGGAATATAAAGAAAGGGTCCCCTATAAGATTTACGTCTCTCAGGAGAGGCTACACGTCGTCGAGGAGGTCTTAAGGAAGCTATAATGCCGACAATCGTCCCCTGGCTGATATTCTTACTGCCGTTCGCATCTTTTCTGCTGATCGGCTTGATCCTGCGGCCCTTCCTCAACAAATGGCCCAAGGTGGCCGGCTATGTGACCATTGGCGCCGTAGGCCTCGCCTGCGCCCTGGCTTTCTGGGTGCTGTTCGCAGTGATGGGCGCCCCGGAACACAAGCTGATGGTGGACGATATCCAGTGGGCCCTCATCGGCAACCTCAACATCCATATCGGCGTCCTGGTCGACGCCCTCACCGCCGTCATGGTCGTGGTAGTCACCTTTGTCAGCCTCATGGTGCAGATCTACTCCCAGGGCTATATGAAGGGCGACCCGGGCTACCAGCGCTATTATGCCTTCATGTCCCTCTTCACTGCCTGCATGCTGGGACTGGTCTTGGCCAACAATATTTTATTCATGTTCGTATTCTGGGAGGGGGTCGGCCTCGGCTCCTACCTGCTGATCGGCTTCTGGTTCCATAAACCCTCCGCCGCCAATGCTGCCAAGAAGGCCTTCATCGTCACCCGGGCCGGCGACTTTGGCTTCCTGGCCGCCATCCTTCTTTTATATGCCAGCACCGGCACCTTTGACACCCAGACGCTTTACAACCTGGTGGCCACCGGCGCCCTGGCCGGGACGACCCTGACCTGGGTGGCCATCGGCATTTTCGCCGGCGCCGCCGGCAAATCGGCGCAATTCCCGCTGCATGTCTGGCTGCCGGATGCCATGGAAGGCCCCACCCCCGTCAGCTCCCTGATCCATGCCGCCACCATGGTAGCGGCCGGCGTCTTCCTGGTAGCCCGCTTCTACCCGCTCTTCCAGCATTCCGCCGAAGCCATGACCACCGTAGCCGTTATCGGCGCCTTCACGGCCATCTTCGCCGCCAGCATGGGACTGGTCATGAACGATATCAAGCGCGTGCTGGCCTACTCCACCATCAGCCAACTCGGCTACATGATGCTCGGCCTGGGCGTGGGCAGCGTAGCCATCGGCATCTTCCACCTCTTTACGCACGCCTTCTTCAAATGCCTGCTCTTCCTCGGCTCGGGCAGCGTCAACCACGGCACCGGCACATTCGATATGAGATTAATGGGCGGCCTGCGCAAGGCCATGCCCTGGACCTACGCCACCTTCGTCATCGGCTCGCTGAGCCTGGCCGGCATCTGGCCCCTGGCCGGTTTCTGGAGCAAGGACCAGATCCTGGTTGCGGCTTTCGCCAATAACCCGGTGCTCTTTACCCTTGCCATCGTTACGGTCTTTATGACGGCCTTCTACATGTTCCGGGCCGTCTTCATGACCTTCCACGGCGAATATAAGGGCGGCGCGGTACCCGAGCATGGCAGCCACGATGAGCATTCCCACGGCCCGCATGAATCGCCCGCCGTCATGATTGTGCCCATGGTCGTACTGACCGTGATGGCCGTCTGCGCCGGATGGTTCAACGTGACGGGTGGCTTCAGCACCTTGATGGGCAGCGAGGCCGAAGGGACCAATCTCGTGGCCTCATTCCTGGGGGTTTTCACGCATCCATTGCCGCTGGCCTCATTGATCGTGGCCCTGCTGGGCATCTTCCTGGCCTATGCCATGTACCTCAAGAAGTGGATCTCTCCAGAGAAGATCGGCAATGCCCTCAAACCCATCTACACCCTGCTTTACCGCAAATACTTCATGGACGAGCTTTACGAGAACGTCTTCGTCAAAACGATTTTATATAACGGCATCTTCAAGGCCATGGCCATGTTCGATTCCAGCATAGTCGACGGCACCGTCAACGGCGTGGCGAATACTACGGCCGGCGCGGGCGGGGTCCTGCGCAAGATACAGAACGGCCAGACCCAGCTATATGTGATTTCAATTGCCATCGGCGCCATCGCCATAGCGATATGCGTGTATTTATTCCATTGAGGTAAATGCTTTTGAATCTGAATTTGTTGAGCTGGATCATTTTTCTGCCCATCATCGGCATTATAGTGATCGCCGTACTGCCGAAGCCGGGCCAGAAAACTGTTAAATGGATAGCTCTATCTTTCGCCCTGGCCTCCTTCCTCATATCCATTGCCATGTTCTGGATGTTCGACAGGTCGGGCTCGGCCATCGGGCATATGCAGTTCGAGGAGAAGATAGCCTGGATACCGGCCATCAATGCCTACTATCACCTGGGCGTGGACGGCTTGAGCATCCCGCTGGTCATCCTCATGACCTTCCTGGGCGTCGTCTCCGTGCTGGTCTCCTGGAAAATACAGCTCAGGCCCAAGGAGTATTTTATCTGGATTCTGCTGCTGGAGAGCAGCATCCTGGGCGTCTTCTGCTCGCTGGACCTGGTCCTCTTCTTCCTGTTCTGGGAGCTGGAGCTGATCCCCATGTACTTTCTCATCTCCATCTGGGGCAGCGGACGAAAAGAGTATGCCGCCAATAAATACCTTATATATACGCTGGTGGGCAGCTCGTTCATGCTGGCCGGCATCCTGAGCACCTATTTTATTACGCATACCTTCGACCTTACCGCCCTGGCGGGCATTTCCATAACGTCGTCATTTATACCGCTGACCGTACTCTTCTTCCTGCTGATCGTGGGCTTCGCCATAAAACTGCCGGTATTCCCGCTGCACACCTGGCTGCCGGACGCCCATACCAACGCCCCCACCGCCGCCAGCGTAATACTGGCCGGCGCACTGCTGAAAATGGGCGGCTACGGCATGATACGCCTGTGCGTCAGCATGCTGCCGCAGATAGCGGTGCAATATGCTCCAGTCATGTGCACCCTGGCCGTCATCGGCGTGGTTTACGGCGCGGCGGTCACCATGCGGCAGACCGACCTCAAGCGGCTGATCGCCTACAGCAGCGTGAGCCATATGGGCTACGTGCTGCTGGGCATCTTCGCCCTCAACCAGGTGAGCCTGGCGGGCGCCAGCCTGCAAATGTTCAGCCACGGCGTGATAACCGGCCTGCTGTTCGCCATGGTCGGGCTGGTCTACGACAAGACGCATACGCGCGACCTCAATAACCTGAGTGGCCTGGCCCGCCAGATGCCCATCATCGTGGTGGTCTTCAGCATCGCCGGACTGGCTTCGCTGGGCCTGCCGGGCACGGTGGGCTTCATCGCCGAGTTCATAACCTTCGCCGGCAGCTTTGCCAGCATCACCATCGCCGGGATGAAGATATTCACCCTGATCGCCGTTACCGGCGTCGTGGTTACCGCCGGCTATATGCTCTGGATGCTCCAGCGTGTCTTCTACGGCTACCCGCTGGACAAGTATAACGGTGTTAAAGATGCCGATGCCGTTGAGATGATCAGCACTTTCTCATTTGTGGCCGTCATCATGGCGGTGGGCATCTACCCGGCCGTACTGACCAATGTGATTAACATGGGCGTGGCGCCCATCGCCAGGCTGATTGGAATGTAACCTATGATGAGCTGGATGGTTTAGATACATGTTGATTGATGAGATGAAATATATTACGCCTGAGATAAGCCTGCTGTGCTTCGCCCTGCTTATCGTGGTGGTGGACCTTTTCGTCACCCGCAAAGGCGTATTGCCCATCCTGTCCGTCATAGGCGCCCTGGTTGCCGCTTTCTTCACCGTCGGGCTGTGGGGCAACGGCGGCATATCCGCCTTCAACAACATGATAGCCATCGACCAGTTCGGCCTCTTTTTCAAGCTGCTGATCCTGGCCTCGTTGGTGCTGGTGGTGATGGCCTCCAACAAATATGTATTGAAATTCGAGAAGTTCCAGGGCGAGTACTATGCCGTGCTCATGCTGTCCGCCATCGGGTTGATGCTGCTGGTCTCGGCCGTCAACCTCATCACCATCTACGTCTCGCTGGAGCTCAGCAGCATATCGCTCTACGCGCTGGTCAGCTTCCTCAAGGACAAGACATCCAGCGAAGCCGGGCTGAAATACCTCATCCTGGGCGCCGTGGCCTCCGCCATACTGCTTTACGGCATGGCCTTGACCTTCGGCTTGACGGGAAGCACCGGCCTGACCGCTATTGCGGACTATTTCAGGACTTCGCCCGTGGTGGGCGCCGTTTCCTCGCCTCTGCTGTTGACCGGCCTGGTCCTGATCATTGCCGGGTTCGGCTTTAAGATCGCCAGCGTGCCTTTCCAGTTGTGGGTGCCCGATGTTTACGAGGGTGCTCCCACTCCTATTACCGCTTACCTGTCGGTGGCCAGCAAGGCGGCCGGCTTTGCGGTCATCACACGCATCCTCATGACGGCATTCGGCCAGCCGGACTGGCTGCATGCCGAGTGGGCCATTATCATTGCGGTGCTGGCGGCGCTTACCATGACCGTCGGCAACGTGACGGCCCTGGTGCAGACCAATATCAAAAGGCTCTTCGGGTATTCCAGCATTGCCCAGGCGGGCTACCTCATGGTGGGCCTGGCGGCCATGGGCATGGCTATGGAGGGGAACGCCGATATCCGCAGCGGCATTATCTTCTTCCTCTTCAGCTACGCGCTTACCAACCTGGGCGCCTTCATCGCCATCATCGCCATCTCCAATAAGATCAACAGCGACCAGATCGCTGACTATACCGGCATGGGCAAGCGCTCGCCCCTGCTGGCCGGCGCCCTGACCCTCTTCCTGGTGTCGCTCACGGGGCTGCCTCCCACGGCCGGGCTTATCGCCAAGATCTACATCTTCAACGGCGCTGTAGACCAGGGGCTGCTCTGGCTGGTGGTCATCGCGGTTATCAACAGCGTTATCTCCGCCTTCTACTATTTCAGGGTGGTCAAGATCATGTGGATGGGCGAGCCTGCCTCGCAGGATAAAGTCACTTCCTCCTGGCCGGAATGGACGGCGCTGGCCGTCTGCTGCGTGATGGTAGTGGTCATCGGCGTGGCGCCGGGCGCATTCGTGGGCCTGACCCAGGCCGCCGTCAAAATGTTCGGCATCTAGTCTTTGCCCGTGGGGGCAAAGAAAGCTCTAAACACTAAACCCTAAATCCTAAACAAATTCTAATATCCAAATTCCAAAGGCTCTTTCGTTTTAATCTTTTGAACTTCGTCATTGCTAAGGGCGATTCTGTAGGGGCGTACCTTCAGGTGCGCCCGCGTATATAACCACGTCATTGCGAGGAGCCCGCAGGCGACGTGGCAATCCCTAAAATCGAAGGCCTGGAGCCCCTAGCCATTGAGATTGCTTCGCTTTGCTCGCAATGACCTGTGAATAAAGTCGTCATTGTGAGTATTCCCTGTTGCACGTAACTGCTATATAAGTTGTGATAGAATTGTCACATTGATTGGCTATTCATCCACGGGAATTAGTAGGGTAGAAGGAGGTTGTTGAAATGCCGGATAAATCTGAATACATAAAACTATTTGAGCCGGGGTCGATCGGAAGGCTGAAAATCAGGAACCGCATCGTAATGCCGCCCATGGCGACGAACTATGCTGCTGCTGACGGAAAAGTAACCGATTTGATGATTGCTCACTATGAGCAACGGGCCGCGGGCGGGGTGGGGTTGATCATCACCGAGGGGACGTGCCCTGATTTCCCCGTGGGCAAAGGTTGGCCCAATGAAGCAGGTATTGACGATGACAAATATATCCCCGGCTTCAAACGCCTGGTAGACGCTGTTCACAAGCACGGGGCCAAAATAGCCATGCAGTTGCACCACGCGGGCAGGGAGGCCAGGCAGCAGTTCACCGGGAAACAGCCGGTGGCTCCGTCATCAATCCCGGCGTCCGGGACTGCTGACGTCCCCAGGGAATTAACTGTGGATGAGATTAAGGCTTTGGTCAACTGCTTTGCAATGGCAGCGGCGCGGGCCAGGAAGTGTGGCTTTGACGGCGTGGAGATCCACGGCGCTCATGGCTACCTCATACATCAGTTTTTATCTCTGCGATCTAATAAACGGACCGACAGCTATGGAGGCGACCTGGCAAACAGGTCCCGTTTCCTGCTGGAGGTTATCAGGGCAGTCCGGAGCAAGGTGGGCGCTGATTACCCCGTATGGTGCAGGATTAACGCGGAAGAGATGGGACCGAAAAGCATATCTTCGGAAGATCTCCCGGCCATCGCCAAAATGGCGGAAAAGGCGGGGTGCGACGCTGTGCATGTATCCGTCTATGGGCTGCGGACGATGACTGATGTGGCGGGAGAGCTGTTGCCTTACGCCGAGTCGGTTAAAAAAGCAGTTGGCGTCCCTGTCATTGCGGTCGGCTTTATGTCCCCCGAGGTCGGCAATATGGCGCTGCTGGAAGGCAAGGCCGACTTCATAGCTATGGGGCGCAGATTGCTGTGCGATGCCGAAATTCCTAATAAATTGATGGAAGGCAGGCCGGAGGACATTGTGCCCTGTATCCAGTGCTTGCAATGCGAGTGGAAGGTACATACTGCTGAAGGGATACAGTGCAGCGTCAATGTCACCCTGGGCAGTGAGTACAAATACCCGCTTGCAAGGGCGTCGAAGGCTAAGAAGATTCTTGTGGTAGGCGGAGGACCGGCCGGCATGGAAGCAGCACGTGTGGCCGCTCTTCGAGGCCATGATGTAACATTATATGATTCCGGGTCGAAGCTCGGCGGACAGTTGCTGCTGGCCGGTATGCCTCCTGATAAACAGCAAATTAAGCATTTGGTGGACTATCTGAGCACGCAGATGCGTAAGCTGAATATCAAGGTGGAGCAGAAGGCCGCCACTGCGGAATTGATTCAAAAGATGGATCCTGATGCTGTTATAGTGGCAACCGGGGCTGCGTCACCCCTCATACCGGATATCCCGGGCCTGGATAAAATCAAATCTTTGTCTGTCGCGGAGGTACTATCGGGCCACAGTCAAATAGGTAAACGCGTGGTCGTTATCGGCGGCGGTATGGTCGGGTGTGAAACAGCCGAGTTTTTAGCTGCACAGGGCAAAGAGGTAACCATTATCGAGGTACTGCCTCAAATATTGGCGAACAAGCCGCCTTTGCTTCAAATCAAGACGTTACTCTCAATCACCGGGAGGGGGATTATCATCAAGACCGGCGCAACCTGCGAGAAAGTGTCCACGGAAGGAGTGACGATATGCACTCCGGATGGTACGAGCCAGACCATTCCCGCCGACACCGTAGTTATTGCCACGGGCAGCAAGACGGATAGACGCCTTTACGATGCCCTTCAGGGCAAAGTGGGCCGGATCATTCTTGCGGGCGACGCTGTTGAGCCAAGGTCCATATTTGAGGCGGTTGCCGACGGCTTTAAAGCCGCTATATCTTTATAGCCTGTCTTTGAAAAGAGCTTCGCTCGCAATGACCCGGTTTTCTGACTCGTCATTGCGGAGGGTAGGGGCGTACCTTCAGGTGCGCCCGCGTATATAACCACGTCATTGCGAGCGACTTAACCACGTCATTGCGAGGCACGCATTGCCGTCAAGCCACAAAACCACCTCATTGCGAGGAGCCCGTAGGGCTGCCAAGCCTTAAAACACGTCATTGCGAGGAGCCGCAGGCGACGTGGCAATCCTTTGATCGAAGGTTTCGTAACTAACGACGTGGGACATATATTCCAACGCAAATGACATCCGGGCAGGGGGCGTTGACGAGCGAATTCCCGTAGCCAACGACACGAGGAAACGTCTTCCAATGGTAAGCTGTCCGGTCAAGGGGCGTTGAAGAGGGGCTTTAGCCCCTCTTAGAAAAAAAGTTCCCTCTCCCTTGTGGGAGGGTTCTGTTATATCTCTATTGATAGGCATAATTCTTATTATCTACGTTTTGAAGCTAGTAGTTTTTCTACTTCTTCCATCATATTATCCAAACTCACTGGTCTATAATTCCAAACATCTGTTCCAACATTAATAACAGGTACTTCCCGTTGTCCCATCTTGTGTACTCGATATTTCCATGTGTCATGTACATGACCACACAAAATGAGATCAACGTCATCTGGTATATTGACTAAATGTCTAAACCTAAGCGGATGTTCCCACGGAGGCCAATGCCTCATAAACACTTTCATCCCTTCAATCCTACGCCAAATATAATAATTGGCGTGTTGCAGTCCCTTATCATGGTTTCCTCTTAAAAATATCGTTTGTCCATGAACCTTGCGCATCATTTCACTATAATCACGAATGTCATTTGTAAGGCAGAAGTCGCCTAGATGATAAACCTTGTCAGAATTTGTAACCACACTATTCCAGTTTGCTACTAATCCCTTGTCCATTTCATTGATATTACTAAAGGGTGGATTCCTCTGGATATGAACAAATTTCCAACGAAGCTCTTCTTTGAAGATATTACTGTGGTGTAAATGTAAATCTGATGTAAAATATATAGTCATTGTTTATCAGATTGTTTCTTCTCTAAAACTTCCACCCTTTTCTCTAGATCACTGCTACCAAAAATACTTGGACTTTGTTTCTTTATTGCCTTGCATACGGTAAATATCGTTACCCAAAATATCCCTGCAAGCAATATGCTAAAAAAGGCAATAAAGGTTGCTTGAGGCCAAAATATATTCATGGCGGGAACAACACTCACATTTTGCATCATACTAAATAAAACCAATCCTGCCTAGTTTTTTCGCATTTATTCAATGCTAACTCTTTATCCCTTATCCCTTATCCCTTTTTCTACCCTTTGAAAATATTCAAGGTAGGCTACAAATTGTCCCTCCGTTTCGCCTTTGTTCCTTATTATCCATTTATGCCATTTTTCTGGGTCTCTTCCTCGCATTGGCTCTAATGGCTGCACAACTATCCACGCATGTTTAGAATTGGGTAAGGGATTCCCTTTATCAGTCATATCAGGTTTCTTATCAAATATCGTAAATGTATAGGCTAATGGCTCAGTATGGAATAGGACTTCCGACCCTGTTGAACGTGCCAATTTTCTCATGGTATTGATTTCAGCTATTTGCTCACTAATCCCATCTGGATCACCCCTGCCTGCCAAACTTGTAATGAACTGGAAGGACGGTTCATGAATGTCAGGTTTGAGAAGTAGCAACTTTTTTAGACTTGATGGTTTGTTTTCTTTAAGTACGTTCTTCATTTTCGCAACACCACCAGCCTGCCAAAATCCCCAAACAACTTTGGATTCTTTTATTGCAAGACTTAATTTTAAGGGCTTAGATTGCATATAATTGCGCAAAGTATCAGCGAACAGCAGGGCTGCACCTATAGCAAGACCCCCTATAAATAATACAGCCCCATTTTCTTGAGACCACCCATTTAACATAGCCCCACCCAATCCTGCTGCGGCCCACGATAGGGCAAAAACGATATTGTACCCAAGTTTGAACCATGCGTATCTATCCATACTGACAACCTCCACATTGTAATTTTAGCATGGTCATATATAGGTATACACTCCTTATCGCCAACCACCTTTGGGGATAATCCCATCAATAGAGTTATAACAGAACCTGTGGGAGAGGGCAGGGTGAGGGCATAAATTTCCTCGCAATGACCCCTAATAAACACGTCATTGCGAGCGGAGCGACTTAAACCCGTCATTGCGAAGCCGATCGCAATCGGCTGAAGCAATCCTTTGATCGGAGGTTGCAGTCTTCGAATACAAGGATTGCCACGTCGCCTGCGGGCTCCTCGCAATGCCCCGGTTAAGTTGACACTCCATATTACGGGTGTTAGACTGCTGATTCGTGAAACGCATAGGCATTTTATACCATCCCAAAATCGGTAAATCCGAGCAATTTGCCGCTGATGTTGAGCAGTTTTTGAAGCGCAAAGGCGTGCAATGCTGGCTGCATTCGTCCTGGGACGAGGCAGGCGCTAAAAAACAGCTCGATGGTACCGACCTGGCGGTCAGCGTGGGCGGCGACGGCACCATTCTTCGCGTGGCCAGGATCATCTTTCCGCTTGAGATACCCATCGTGGGCATAAATTTCGGCAACCTGGGATTTATGACCGAGCTGCGGGCTGAAGAAGCCCTGGATAAGCTGCTGGTCATTATAGAAGGGGGTGGCTGGACGGAGGAAAGGACCATGCTGCAGGCTGCGGTCACACGCACCAGGAATAAATACCACGCCCTCAACGACGTGGTTGTGGGCCGGGGTAAATTCCTCAGGCTGGTCAACATCCAGGTTCATATCGATGGGGAAGCCTTCACCAAGTACAGGGCCGATGCCGTCATCGTAGCGACCTCTACCGGCAGTACCGGCTATTCCCTGGCTGCCAACGGCCCGATACTTCACCCGGAATCGCGTGATATTATCCTGAAGGCCGTTTGCCCTCATTTGAGCATGGACAAGGCGGTGATATTGGCCCCGGAAACGGCTGTAAGGTTAAAGATCTTCACTAATCACGGGGCGGTAGTCAGCATGGACGGCCAGGTGGAGGAGCCGCTCAACACCGAGGATGAGATCGAAGTATCCCTCAGCCCGCATGTGACGAAGTTCATCCGATTAAGGCCCAAGAGCGAATTTTATTCTACGCTGGTATCCAAACTGAAAGGGAAGTCATTATAAATGTTAACCCGTCATTGCGAGGCCGAAGGCCGTGGCAATCCTTTGATCGAAGGAGGTAACACGTCATTGTGACTCACTTAACACGTCATTGCGAGGCACACAGTGCCGTGGCAATCCTTTGATCGGAGGAAGTGACACATCATGGCGACTCACTTAACACGTCATTGCGAGCGAAGCGAAGCAATCCTTACATTCGAAGACGAAAAGGATTATTAAAATGAAAGTTGAAAAAGCCACTATAGACGATGTCAAGCAGATGCACGAGCTTGTGAACAAGTTTGCAGGCAAGGGCGAGATGCTGCCGCGTGCTTTAAGCGAGATATATGAAAATCTGAGGGACTACCTGGTGATACGCAACCGGGCCGGGAAGGTGTCCGCCTGCGTGGCGCTGCATATAAGCTGGGCCGACCTGGCCGAGGTCAAGGCGCTGGCGGTGGTCGGGGCGCGGCAGAAGAAGGGAGTGGGGGCGGCGCTGATCAGGGCCTGCGTCGAGGAATCGAAGGCGCTGGGCATACCGCGTATATTCTGCCTGACCTACAAACCCGGCTTTTTCAAGAAGCAGGGCTTCAAGGAAGTGGAGAAGGCGGAGCTGCCGCGCAAGATCTGGGCGGAGTGCTATAGCTGTCCCAAGTTCCCCGACTGCGACGAGGTAGCGCTGGTTTACGACGTAACGGCGGCCGACTGATGCAGGAAAAGCTTGTTTCCAGCAAGACCGTATTTGATGGTAGGGCTGTGCGCCTGCGCATCGACACTATCCAGAAGGCATCCGGCGAGGTAACCACCCGGGAGATCGTCTGGCATGCCGACTGCATTGCCGTAGTCGTCCTCGACGATCAAAAGAATCTAATACTGGAGAGGCAGTACAGGCGAGCGGCGGGCAAGGTTTTACTGGAGATACCGGCCGGCGGCATAGAGGAGAGCGAGACGCCCGAGGAGGCGGTCAAGAGGGAGCTGCAGGAGGAGATCGGCTACCTGCCCGGCAAGGTGACCAGGCTGGGCGGTTTCTACTCTGCTCCGGGCTACTGCACGGAGTACCTGCATCTCTTCCTGGCTACGGATTTAAAGCCATCACATTTAACCGCCGAAGATACGGATGAGATCGAGATCGTGCGGGTGCCTGTTTCCGAGATCAAAGGCCTGATCGAAAGCGGAAAGATTTGCGATGCCAAGAGCGTGGCCGGGTTGTTGCAGTTTTTGGGGGGATATAGGGAGAAGGATTAAGACGGCAATTTACCCTATTATTTTTTATTTAAAATACCTTCATATATATTGCGTGCGAGTATAGGGAATATAGTCTCGCGAAATTCGCGGTCATCCATATACCGAGTGACGATACCATCATTCTCTAACATACGTTGCATCATCAGGGATTCAATTATTTTGCGTATACCTAATTCGAATTTATCAAGAGGGTTAGCTTTGGCGGTTTGAATGACTCGCTCATCTTTGCAGGCTTTTTCCTTTATTTGCTCAAAGAATAGGCGATCTACTTCGGAAAAATCAGTTGCAAACCGTTCATTTAATACTTGAATGATTTCAGAAAGCGGCTTATCTTCGTCCTTGGCTTTGCGTGTACCAACTGCTGTCGGGCTTTTCACGCTGTAGGGGTCACCCTTTTCCATCATAATAGCACCGGACATAACTTTTTCAATACGATAATATTGTAACCCAACTTCTTTTTCAGGATGGGGATTAGCAACATCCTCATCCAATGAAAGGTGTGGTATAAGATAACGCCCAAAGCTATAAAGCATCTCTAGCTCTGAGTCGGAATAGGGAACTATCTGGCTTATGAAAGCATAGAATCGCACGTAGGCGGTCAGCTTCTCATAAAATGATTCCTGCTTATCCCTACTTAGGGCTTTGAAGCGATCTACTGCTGGTTGGATATTCTTCTCCATCCGCGCGTGGTCAGATGGATTCTGCTTAGTTTGTGGTAGATAAAAAATACGTGCAAAGGCCTCTACCTCAGACCAGTGATATACTTGCATGGCGTTTAATTCATGTTTAAGAGTCTCCAGATGGCCAGGGTCTGAGGGCTCCTGTAAAGTGGTAGCATCATAATAGGGTTTGAAAGCCAGATAAATATCACCGGCGTCATTGACGAAATCCAATACGAACGGAGGCTCTTTACCTGGACTGGTCCTGTTTAAGCGAGAGAGAGTTTGTACAGCCTGCACCCCATCGATCCGCTTATCAACATACATGGCACAGAGAAGGGGCTGATCAAAACCTGTCTGATATTTATTGGCCACAAGTAAAATCTGGTAATCTGAAGAATCGAACTTATCGGGTAACTGCATTTCAGAGATATTCTTTCCTGTGACTACATCGATATTCATTGAGGGCTCTGTATATTCGAGGCCGGAATCCGGGTCAGTTACCGTGCTACTGAAAGCAACCAGGGGACGAATATCGGTATATTTATTTTCAGCAATGTATTTTTGGAAAGATAGCATGTAGCGTACAGCGTGCAGGCGAGAACTGGTCACCACCATTGCTTTAGCCCTTCCACCCAATTTCTGGCGCACATGAGAGCGGAAATGTTCCACGATAATCTCAGTTTTTTGCTCAATATTATGCGGGTGAAGCGTCATGAACTTGGCAAGCTTCTTGATAGCTTTCTTTCTAGGCATGTGCGGATCATCTTCAACTGACTTAATTAATTTGTAATAGGTTTTATACGTGGTATACCTTTGCAACACATCGAGGATAAAGCCCTCCTGAATAGCCTGTTTCATGGAATAGGTATGAAAGGCCTCAGGCTTGCCGCTGTTTCCTACACGGCCAAAAAGTTCCAGTGTCTTGCCTTTGGGTGTAGCAGTAAAGGCAAAGAAGCTCAGGTTCTTCTGCCTGCCTCGTGATTCCATGACTCTATTCAGGCCGTCTTCCCAGTCAATCTCTGATTCCTCAGTACCCTGCGCGGTACCGGCGCCAAGAATTTGTTTGAGATCACGGGCGGTCTCTCCCGTCTGGCTGGAATGGGCTTCGTCCACAATTACAGCATATTTTCTCGCGGCTATTTTATTTTGCCAGTCCTTCGCCTTTTCCACAGATAGAGCATCCGGGGCATCAAGATTCTCTGCCCCGGCAATATGAAGAAGGCCTCGCAGGACAAAAGGAAATTTTTGCAGTGTAGTGACAACAATTTTAGTTCCATCAACCAGCGCTTCAGCGAGCTGGCTGGAATCAGCATCTATAGCCTTTACCACACCCTGAGCATGCTCAATTTGATAAATTGCATCCTGTAACTGCTTATCTAGAACACGGCGATCTGTTATTACAACTACACAATCAAAAATCTTTATATCGGCCGCTGTATGCAAGCTGGAAAGACGATGAGAGAGCCACGATATGCTGTTGGTCTTTCCACTGCCGGCAGAATGCTGTATCAGGTAATTATTTCCCGTTTGATCACCCCTTGCAGCGATAATCAGTTTGCGAACGGCGTCAAGCTGATGGAAACGCGGGAAAATCATGGTTTCCCTGGTTCTTTTCATACGGCCGCCCCTGCCATCATCTACAGTTTCTTCTCTCGTCTCAAGAAAGATGAAGCTACCAACAATATCGATGAAGCTCTCACTTTCAAGTACATCCTCCCAGAAATAGCCAGTTCGATGACCGGAGGGATGCGGTGGATTACCGGCACCACACTGAATTTCCCCTGGGTTGCTGCCGCGATTAAAGGGAAGGAAATACGTATTATCCTTATTCAACATGGTCGACATATACACTTCTTCAGTATCCACTGCAAAGTGAACAACGGCACCTTTTATAAATTGGAAAAGTGGAGCACGTGGGTCACGATCTTTCTTATATTGGGCCACTGCCTGCCTCCACGTCTGACCGGTCGCCGGATTCTTAATTTCCATAGTGGCGAGAGGTATACCATTAAGGGATAAGACCATATCGACGGTGCTATTATCCAGCAAATGACAGGGCACCTGCCTGGTGACATGTAACAAATTCTTATCAAATAGTGCAAGTGTCTCCTGGTTTAAACCATGCGCAGGTTTAAAATACGCCAACCGGAATGTCTTACCATAGAACTTAAAGCCATGACGAAGTATAAATAACGTACCTTTGGTATCGCGCTCCTTGACGATGGTCTCCAGCATTTTTGACGGCAGTTCAGTGCCGTGCAGCTTTTCCATCTGCAACCAGAGTTCAGCTTGAGTGGATTTAATGAAATCGATTAAATATTCAGGAAATAGCGCCTGAGTCCTATTCCATAATTGGTTTGAACCGTTGGTCCAGCCGCGGGCCGCCATAGTTTCCTGAATATAAGCTTCAAAAGCTTTTTCAGTGGTGGCCTTCATACAGCCTCCCGCACATCAATTTTACCTGTTACTGCTGCGCTAATAAGAGAAGAGCGGTATTTCTGGAGCTTTTCGATGGCTGTTTCCACTTGAGCCATGAGGGGATCGATTTTACCAGTTTCGCGGTCAAGGAATGCAGCGATGGCTTGCTGCTCAGCAAAGTTAGGAAGTGCAATTAAAAATAATGAATACTTTTCAGCACTTACGTTTTGTATTGTCGCTTGAATTAGAACCGAATTAATCCATTGCTTATAATATATTGACTTTGTAATATAATTAATAAAACTTGGATAAGCATTTAATTGATTCAATCGTGCTCTAATCAAATATCCCGCATAAGCTGATTTACCCCAGGACTTTTTGTAGAAAAAGCTCTTTCCAACCGTGGCACCACTTCGTGCAAACAAGATATCCCCCTCTTCCAGAATAAATGGTTTAGCAATCTCCGCGGGCAAAGACCTAAAAGTTTCATCCCTTAAATTGCCATCCTCATCCACATCTGTGATACGAACAAATCTTGGCAACTCAGGATCATCTAATTCTGCGGCTTCATTTGCGCCATACTGCAAAGGGATTTTAAGCAAGTATTTCAATTTCTTCACTTCCCAGTGCGCCGGAACCTCACCGAGCCATTCCACGCCTGAATGTTTGCGCTTTACCGATGAATTCAGCCCCTTGGTGACTACTTGGGAAATTAGGGCTAAGCGTTTTTCCTTGAGGAGTTCAATTAATCGCTTCTTCTTCTCAACAAGTGTATCGATCCTGCCAGTCTCGCCGTCGAGAAAGGCGGCGATGGCTTGCTGTTCAGGAAAAGGTGGAATAAAAAATTGCAGGTTTGAAAAGAATTCCCAGCTTGCGCGAGGCATTTTTGCACCAAAGGTAGAACCGTCAACTATATCTATGAAATCCCGTGAAAGCATATAATAGAATGCAAACATGCTATGCATATGCTCCACCGGATGTAATACAAAGAAATCGCCTATGGCCGCCCCTGGATAATCTGCAATTAGTACCTTTGCCAAATATGGACGCAACTTTCCGAACAGAATATCTCCTGTATCAAATGCAATACCGTCCCCTTCGAACTCTGCATCAGTGGGGATATGTCGACCTGTCCAACTCTCGATATTCTCCAATGCGATAGGATTCTCTCGCTGTTCTATCTTTTGTGTCAATTGGCTAAGTGAATATTTCAGTCGCCTGACTTCCCAATGATCCGGCACAGCACCCAGCCATTCCACCCCGGATGGTTTGTATTTAGGATAAGGCTTCACATTCATGAAAGACCCTCTGCGCTACCTGTAACTTCTGCCAACAACTTCACGATTTCTGATTCAAGGCTTTTGATATCCGATTCTATGGTTGTAAGGGGTCGTGGCAATTCATAACAGTAAAATAGGCGATTAAGAGGAATTTCATAGCCCACTTTAGTTTTACTATGGTCTATCCAAGCGTCGGGCACATGGGGCAACACTTCACGTTTAAAATAATCTTCGATGTTTTCTTTCAATGGCACATTCTCAGTATCACGTAAATCACTGTCAGCTTCGGGATTACCTTTGGAGTCACGGCAAATTTCGGCTGTTTCGTCTTTTTCCCCTAAAGCCTCCATAACTGCCTTCAATTCAGGCGCCGACAGGTGTACACCAGATTTCTGGTCAGCCATTTTGAGTTCCTTGAGAAAATCAAGGCGGTCTTTAATAACCTTTTCGCCAGTCCTTTTGGCAAATTCAACCAGCAAGCTTCCAATTGCTTCCTGCCTTTGCTTACCTGCTTCTATCTCCTGCTGACGGATGGTCTCATTCTTTTTATCACTCTCAGCTATTTTGATAAAAGCTCTAATCGAATCAAGACGGGCAATACGCTCCGTAGTCACCTGGAAGTTCAGGCGAAGCGGGCGTTCAACGGTGATCTTGTTGTAGCCGAAATCATTATTGTCAAATATCTTTGAGACTACGATGGTCTTCTGAATTCCATCAACATCCATGGTCCGCGTTTCATCATGTCTGAAATTGCCATAGATTTTAGTAATCTCGGCGATCTGATCAGGACGGCCTTCAACACCATCACCAATCTGGTTACGTTTGTTACCAAGGCTCTTGCCCATCTTAACGTAAAACCTCCGAACATCTATAAGCTGAATTTTACCTTTACGGCGGGTTTCTTTGCGGTTGGTTACTATCCAGACATAAGTGGAAATGCCTGTATTGTAAAAAAGCTGATCTGGCAGGGCTACAATCGCTTCCAGCCAGTCATTTTCGATGATCCAGCGACGGATATTGGATTCCCCGCTTTCAGCATCACCGGTAAAGAGAGGTGAGCCGTTGAACACGATGGCAATGCGGCTGCCGCCCTGTGCCGGGGGGCGCATCTTGGAGATCATATGTTGAAGAAACAGAAATGCTCCATTATCAATGCGCGGAAGCCCAGCCCCAAAACGGCCGTCATAGCCGAGCTTATCATGTTCACCCTCAATTGTTTTCTTCTGCTGTTTCCATTCCACCCCGAATGGCGGATTGGCAAGCATATAATCGTACTTCTCTTTGGGAAAACCATCCTTTTCAAAGCTACAGCCCAACTTGATGTTAGCGGCATCCTCTCCTTTAATCAGCATATCGGAAGCACAAACTGCCCATGATTCATCGTTCCAATCCTGGCCATAAAGCTGGGGCAATGCCTCCTGGTTTAAATCGCGAATATACTGCTCTGATACAGAAAGCATTCCGCCGGTCCCGCAGGCAGGATCAAGAATTGTTTTTACCACATGGCTTTTTCGAAGGTCCTCATCGGGCGAAAGCAACAGATTAACTATTAGCCTGATAACCTCCCTGGGCGTGAAATGATCTCCGGCTTCCTCATTAGATTGCTCTGCGCCGATCCTTATTAACTCTTCAAAAACATAACCCATCTGCAAATTGTCAACATTGGCTGGGGACAAATCCAATTCTGATGAAGCGAATTTTTTAACTACCTCATAAAGCAGATTTTTTTCATTCATTTTGTTTATTTGAACGCCGAAATCAAAACGCTCAAAAATTTGGCGGACGTTGGGAGAGAACGCATTGATATAACTATTCAGGTTAGGGGCAAGCTGATTGGGATCATCAAGAAGGCTCTCAAAGCTGAGCTTTGATAAATTGGGGATTATATACTTGACACGGATTTAGATTCATGATATACTATCCTTGTAATGAAGAATTTGAATCTGTTTTCGGCTTTTTCTCTTGAGAAAATTCATCAATTTTTTCTCTTAGTTTTTGATGTAATTTCGGGTGGAAAACAGCCTCCGCTATTTCCTTGGTGGTCATATCCTTCGGGTGTTTCTTATTACTTTTCGGCATAGGAGTTCTCCAATGACAAAGATTGTGAAGAAAGACGTAAAGAAAGATATCGACATGATGCGGCTGATGGCAAAGTATAACAACGATGATGCCTGCCGTGAAATGCTGACCAAGCTGCGCTGGCCCGATGGCCTGACTTGTCCCAGGTGCAATAGCAAATCAATTCGCAACTCCCATACTCGGCATCAATATGATTGCGCTGATTGTGGATATCAGTTCTCGGTAACGTCCAATACCATCTTCAACGACAGCCATCTGCCGCTGCAAAAATGGTTCATCGCCATTTATTTGATGATCGAATCCAAGAAAGGAATCTCTGCTAACCAAATGAAGCGCACTCTTGACGTGTCCTATAAGACAGCTTGGTATCTGTGTCATCGCATCCGCTTTGCCATGATTGAGCAGAATCCTGACCTGCTCAAGAACATAGTTGAGGTTGATGAGACTTGGGTGGGCGGCAAGCGAGAGAATGTTGGGCATGGCTATACTGGCAACAAGACACTTGCCATCGGTGCGGTTGAGCGCAATGGGGATGCAAGGCTGCAACAAATCAACAATCGGACCCACGAGACACTTCATGACTTTATCAAGGCTACTGTAGCACCGGATGCAAAGGCAATCTATACTGATGATTTCCCTGCGTACAAGGGGATTGAAGATGCTGATACCAAGCATGAGACTGTCAACCATAGTGCCGATGAATGGGTTCGTGGCAGCGTGAGCACGAACAATATCGAGAGCATCTTCAGCCTCTTCAAGAGGTCGGTTATGGGTTCCTATCATAAGATTTCCAAAAAGCATCTTGATGCTTACCTCGATGAGCTAGAGTGGAGATTCAACAATCGTGAGAATCCGTACTTGTTTAGAGATACACTCCTGAAACTCATAAACTCCACTAATCTTGAATACAAACACCTTACAGCGTCTTGTACCCAGAAATAACCAACGGGCATTCGTCACAGTAGTCGTATCGAAATGCCCTAACTTGCAAGGCTCTCTCAATTGCCTCTAATATGGGTACTCTACTGTCATTCAGGATCTTGCAGAGGGATTTCAATTTGGAACACCCACCCTCAGCCTTATAGTAATCCACAAGATTCCTATGCTCTTTCTCTGATTCAATTCCTACGGAGATTACCATATTACCAAATAGTTGAGCATGGGTAGCCTCAATCCACTCATATTTAGGTGGCAACAAAAACTCGTCAGCACAAGCAGCAATAACGGTTTGCGTAAAGCTTCCTGTGGTATGAATCTCCCGAAATGGGTCTCTAGGGGCTATCCTAGATACTTTCGATTCGATCTCATTGTAAAGCTGTTTATATAGTGAATGTGCCCGCTTTCTGTTCTCTTCATACATATCTACGTTCTGCCAGAATACTACATCCTTCTTCAGGTGGCTTCGCAGTTGGTTTTCACCTTTAATATCCGACAAGTGTACTCCCCATGTAGCTGTGACTTCGGGGAAATGGCCCCTTAGTCTTTCTAGATATGTTTCCACAGCTGCTAGATGTTCTTTTTGGTCACCAATTATTATTTCTTCGGGAAATTTGTGGTTGGTTGATGATTGTTCTGATGGAGGTGCACTTTCTGGGACAGCTTGTGAGGCTGATTTATCTGTGGTCGATTCGCCCTCTTGGATAGCCTCTTTTTTGACTGCATCATATGATGGCTCACCAAGTTGCTTCCAATCTCTTATCCTCCCCTTATCCCACAGTGAATTAAAATAACGCAATGCTACCTCAAACATATATGGTTCTTGAAGTTTATTTATTACGAAACTAGGACGCTCTTGTGACTTCACAGCCAAATCAAATTCTTCTACTTGAATATGACCATCTGTGTTGTAAGGGTCAGATATGGTCATTAAGAACGTGGGCGTATCATATAGTGCTCTTAGGTCAATATTCGCAGCTTTAATATCAGGGATAGTTTTAAACACCTTGTCTGCCCAAGACTCCCCATCATTCCCGATGAAACTCCTCTTTATGCACGAGTTATATGCCTTTTCAAGATTTTTCTCAGGTGCAACAAGCAGTAACTTCTTGATTTTGCCGCTCTTATATAGCCCCGCAGCATCCCCCCTCGATACCCCATGCCATAGGCAAAACACTTCATGAGCACCTTCCAAATAGGTCTCCAGATTAGGCAGTGTAGCCCGATTGGGATAATAGTCAACTGCCTTGCCGATATCTTTTTCACGTCCATCCTTCATCTTCTTGCGAAGTCCCTTCTTATACAACTCCACTGAGCAGAAGGAGATAAGCAGACCGATAACAAGAACAATGAAGAAAACGCACACAGGATTCCATTTTGAGACATCGCTGATACTGTCAAAATAGGAACTAGCCCAAGCTGGGTAGTAATGACTTTGGAGCGATGCCTGGAAACCGTATAATACGAAAACTATGAGCACAGCAAGCACCGCCACAGGCCAAATTGCGTGCTTGTGCTCTCTAAGCCACGCCTTAGCTTCGTCCCAAGTGAGGGGCATGTGTTTATTCTATCATACTGGGCGTTTGCGTCAAGTATACAATACCGGATAAATTATAGAATGTGAAGCCGGTAATTTCTTTTAGCTTAGCATTTATGACATTTTCAGATTTACCTTTGAGTTGATTGTATTCAGCAAGTACTTTTGCTTTGGTTGGCGCAAGAATGCAATCAAAACGGCGCAACACCGTCAATGGCAGAATTACTTTCTTGTACTCATTTCGGTGGTACGGTCCGCGAAGTAAATTGCAGATGCTCCAGATAAAAGTGACCATTTGACTGTGAGTCTGACCATTCATAATAGAGTCTCCCTGCCCCCTAATTAATAACGCAGATGAATTTGAGGATTTTGTGCCCGAATAATACGATGTCGGATATGAAGTGTCAAGATATAGAACTGTAGAGGGAAATAAATGAGATATAAATTATTTCATCGCCTGGATTACCGCATCAGCAACTTGTGACGTCCCCACGCTGGACTCATTGCGGTCTTTGCGCAGGTCGTAGGTCACGTTTTTGCCATCTCTTCGTCCAACGGATTGCTTCGCTTCGCTCGCAATGACTTCTCTACTTTCAAGTAGCGATGATCTTGTTCATGCCGGTATACTTGGGGGCGCTGCCGTGCGTGGGCTCGAAAAGGGCCACGCCGTCCCCTATATTGGCGCCGACCGTCAGGCCCTCAGTTGCTCAGCTAATCACACGGCAGAATATGATAGAATAGCGCCATAAAAATGCCCCTTGATCAGGTGGCAGGATAAATTAATGATTAGACGACTTCTTTTTATATTGACGCTGGCTATTTTGAGCCTTTCGCTTTTAATCGGCTGCAGCGGTTCCAGTCCGACTGGTGCTCCTTCCGGAGCTGCAGACCAGGCAACAGCAAACCCCATTGCCGACCAGTTTAAGGCGCAGGGCATGTCCCTGGTCCAGCAGGGCAATTACAAAGACGCTATTACGGCTTTTAACCAGGCTATCCCACTGCAACCCCAAAACTCTGAGCTGTACCTCGACCGCGGGGTAGCCTATGATCTGTCCGGAGATATAGATACAGCCATAGGCGATTACACCAAAGCCATAGCCTTTAACAGCCAGGATTTCACGCCATACTATTTGCGCGGCCGTGATTATATCCTTAAAGGAACGTTTGACCCGGCCATGGCCGATTTAAACAAGGCTATTGAGCTCAATCCCAACTATGCCCAGGCCTACCAGTATCGTGGAGTGATCTATTCAGCACTGAAACAGTATGACAAGGCGATTGCCGATTATACCAAGTCGATCGACCTGCAGCCGGCGGCGGTGACCTATTACAACCGGGCCAATTCTCATTATTTGAATAAGGATTCCGATGCGGCCATTGCGGATTTAACTAAGGCCATCGAATTAGACCCCAAATATACTCACGCCTATTACAACCGTGGCGCAATCTATTGGGCTGATGATAATTACACGATGGCGCTGGCTGATCTGAATAAGGCCATAGATCTGGACTCCACATATGCCGTAGCCTACTTTACACGCGGCCAGGTCAATGAGGCGCTGGGTAAAAAAGCGGAGGCCATTGCAGACTTTAATTCAGCCGTCGCCCGCACGACGAATCAAATGATTATCGACAATGCCAGAAGCGAGCTGAAAAGTCTGGGACAGTAGGCACTTATATATGCCCTCACCCTGGCCCTCTCCCACAAGGAGAGGGCATCTTTTTTTTAAGAGGGGCTAGAGCCCCTCTTAAACGCCCCCTACCCGGATTCATTTGTGTTGGAATACATGTCCCACGTCGTTACTTACGGAGCCTTCGTACAAAGGATTGCCGCAGGGCTACGCCCTTCGCAATGACGTGGTTCTATTTCTGCCCTCACCCCGGCCCTCTCCCACAGGGAGAGGGAGTCTTTTTTTCTAAGAGGGGCTAAAGCCCCTCTTCAACGCCCCCTACCCGGATGTCATTTGTGTTGGAATACATGTCCCACGTCGTTACTTACGGAGCCTTCGTACAAAGAATTGCCACGGCACGTTGTGCCTCGCAATGACGTGTTTTCGAGCCCTTCACAATGACGGGGTTTCCTTCGTACAAAGGATTGCCACAGGGCTACGCCCTTCGCAATGACGTATTTAAATTGCTCGCAATGACCTGATCACCGCATCCGCCACCTGTGAGGTGCCCACGCTGGGCTCGTTGCGGTCCTTGCGCAGGTCATAGGTCACGTTCTTGCCTTCGGCGATCACGGCGGCGATGGCGTTTTCCATCCTGTTGGCGGCCTTCTCTTCACCTAGATAGCGCAGCATTAACACAGCCGAGAGCATCTCTGCCATGGGGCTGACCTTGTTCATGCCGGTATACTTGGGGGCGCTGCCGTGCGTGGGCTCGAAGAGGGCCACGCCGTCACCGATGTTGGCGCCGGGCGCCAGGCCCAGGCCGCCCACCAGGCCGGCACAGAGGTCGGAGATGATATCACCGTAGAGGTTGGGCAGGACGAGTATGTCGAAGATCCGGGGGTCGCGCACCAGCCGCATGCACAGCGCATCCACCAGCACCTCGTCGTACTCGATTTCGGGATAATCCTTAGCCACCTCGCGGGCCACCGAAAGGAAAAGTCCGTCGGTGAACTTCATGATATTGGCCTTGGAAATCGCCGTGACCTTCTTGCGCTTATACTTGAGGGCATAGTCGAAGGCGTATTTGACGATGCGGCGGCTGCCGGACTCGGAGATGGTCTTGATGCTGTAGCCGGCATCTTTGCGCAGGGGATCCTTGAAATGCTTTGTGATAAAATCGTAAAGCTGGCTGGCCTCGGGGGAATCCTTGGCGTACTCGATGCCGATATAGAGGTCCTCGGTGTTCTCCCTGACGATGACCAGGTCGACATCCCGGTAGGGTGTGGTGATCACGCCTTTGTAGCTCTTGCAGGGCCTCAGACAGGCGTAAAGGTCAAGCTTCTTACGCAGGGCCACATTGACGCTGCGGAAGCCGGTGCCGATGGGCGTGGTGACGGGACCTTTCAAGGCGACTTTGTTCTTGCGGATGGACTCGATGGTCTCGTCGGGCAGGGGCGTGCCGTATTTACCTATGGCGGCCTCGCCCACGGTGAAAACGTCCCAGTCGAACTTGACGCCGGTGGCTTCGAGCACGCGCACCGTGGCCTCGGTGATCTCGGGACCGATGCCGTCGCCGGGGAGTAAAGTAACCCTGTATGGCATATTATTTACCTCTCAACGCTTCCTTCGTACAAAGGATTGCTTCGCTTCGCTCGCAATGACGTATTTAAGTCGCTGCGCTCTCAATGGCGTTTTGTTCTGCCCGTCATTGCGAGGAGCCCAACGGGCGACGTGGCAATCCTTCTATTCGAAGAATGCGTTTCAAAACCAATCCTTCGTACAAAGGATTGATTCGCTTCGCTCGCAATGACGTGTTGACAGGCGAAGGATTGCTTCGTCACTTCGTTCCTCGCAATGACATATTTAAGTCGCTGTGCTCGCAATGACCTGTTACTAGATTTTGAAGTCGCCGTACTTGTTGATGTAGGGGATCAGGCCGCCTTCGTTGAGGATGCTGAGCATGGCAGGCGGTATCCTGGTGAAGGTGTATTGCTCGTTTTTAGTGACATTGTTGATGACGCCCTCATCCAGGCTGACCTCGAGCTGATCTCCCTCACTGATTTTACCGGTGTCGCAGATAAGCACGGGCAGGCTCTGGTTAATGGCGTTGCGGAAGAAGATGCGGGCGAAGGACTTGGCCAGTATGGCGCTGACGCCGGCCATCTTGATCACCAGCGGGGCATGCTCGCGGCTGGAGCCCAGGCCGAAGTTGGAGCCGCCCACGATGAAATCTCCCGGCTGGACCTTCGAGGCGAACTCGGGATTAGCGTCCTCCATGACGTGCTTGGCCAGTTCAGGCAGGTTGCTGCGCAGGCTGGCGTATTTGCCGGCGATGATGAGGTCGGTGGAGATATCATCGCCGAACTTGAAAGCCCTGCCCTTTAGAAGCGTGTGCAACATCAGAGGACCTCCCGTGGATCGGTGATCCTGCCGATGATGGCGGAAGCGGCGGCAGTGGCGGTTGAGGCCAGGTAAATGAAGCTGTCTGGATTGCCCATGCGGCCCTTGAAGTTGCGGTTGGCGGTGGAGATGCAGACCTCGCCGTCGCCCAGTATGCCCTGGTGCAGGCCCAGGCAGGCGGCACAGCCGGGCGGCAGTATCAACCCGCCGGCCTCGATGATGGTGTTGGTGTAGCCGGCCCTGTTGGCCTCCAGCATAATTTGCCGCGAGGCGGGACAGACCAGCAGCCGCACGCCTTCGTGCACCTTCCTGCCTTTGAGGATCGAGGCGGCCTCGGCCATATCCTCAAGGCGGCCGTTGGTGCAGGTGCCGATGAAGGCCTGGTTGATCTTAATATCCCTTAAATCCCTGGCGGCGGCGGTATTGTCCACCGTATGCGGCTTGGAAACGGTCGGCTCCAGGCTGGAGACGTCGATATCGATAGCGCGCTCGTAGATAGCATAGGCGTCGGGCTGAAGCGGCTTGTATTTATCGGCCCGGCCCTGCGATTTCAAATAGGCCTGCGTGATCTTGTCGGAGGGGAAGAGGCCAACCTTGGCGCCGGCCTCGACGGCCATGTTGGCGATGGTCAGACGCTGGTTCATGAGCATTTTGTCGATAGTATCGCCGGAGAACTCCAGCGCCCTGTAGGTGGCTCCGTCGGCCCCGATCAGTCCTATTAAATGCAGTATGAGGTCCTTGGCGCCAACTCCCTTTGGGAATTTGCCGCTGACGTTGATCTTGAAGGTCTCGGGCACGCGCAGCCAGGTTTTGCCCAGCGACCAGGCTACGGCGATATCGCTGGAGCCCATGCCGGTGGCGAAGGCGCCCAGCGCGCCGGCCGTAACAGTGTGGGAGTCGGCCCCCACGATGACATCGCCCGGGTTGGCCAGCTTCTCGGCCACCAGCTGGTGGCAAACGCCGCTGCCGGCGTCGAAGAGCAGGCATCCCGTGTCGGCGGCGAACTGCCGCAGGAAGAGGTGGTCGTTGGATAGCGCACGGTTGGGGCTGGGGGCGGCATGGTCGATGAAGACCGCCGATCCGGCGGGATTGGCCAGGGTCTGCTTCTTGCCGGCCTTGAACTGGCGCACCGTGAGCGGCCCGGTGGTATCCTGCACAAAGACCAGGTCCACCGGGGAGATGACGATGTCGCCGGCTTTGGCATCCGTCCCGGATTTATCGCTGAGTATCTTTTCGCTTAATGTCTTGCCCACTATTCCCGTCCTATTAGCAAATAGAGTCATAATTTTAGCATAAATGGCTTATTGAGCATGTCATTGCGAGGCACGCCTCAGTCCCTTCGTACAAAGGATTGCTTCAGCCGATTGCGATCGGCTTCGCAATGACGTGTTTTGCTCGCAATGACGTGTCGAGGGAGTAGTAAATACGTCATTGCGAGGAGCCCGCAGGCGACGTGGCAATCCTTCGATCGAAGACTGCAATGACATGTTGATATCGAGAGCCCCCAATGACATAATAAAACGTGGTGAAAGAGCAGTTCTGCGTATACATAATTTGCAACAAGAATAACGGCGCATTATATACAGGTGTGACCAGTGACCTGGTAAAACGTGTTTCGGAACACAGGGCCAAGTTGGCGGAAGGGTTTAGCAAAAGATATAACCTGGACAAGCTCGTTTACTATGAGATAGCAGGTAATGCCGAAGCGGCTATTCTGCGAGAGAAACAGATTAAAGCCGGTCCACGCAAGAAGAAAATTGAAGAGATCGAAGGCATGAACCCTCTCTGGAAGGATCTATACCCTGACCTGTGACACGTCCCTTCGTACAAAGGGGTAGTAAATACGTCATTGCGAGGCACGCAGTGCCGTGGCAATCCTTCGATTCGAAGGCCTCGGCCCCTTCGCACAAAGGATTGCTTCGCTACGCTCGCAATGACGTGTTAATAAGACCGGCGTCGCAATGACGTGTCGAGGGAGTAGTAAATACGT
>Ga0187861_10000115_pt1 | contig 101606 bp, 84 predicted proteins | sample June2016WEW_10_1_3_FD_132986 | JGI IMG/M metagenome (GOLD analysis project Ga0187861, IMG submission 132986) | Peatland microbial communities from SPRUCE experiment site at the Marcell Experimental Forest, Minnesota, USA - June2016WEW_10_100 | ecosystem: Environmental > Terrestrial > Soil >...
AAACGCCAAGCGACCCTTCAGGGCTTTTACGATTTCATGGCTGCCCGAAACGCCCGCAAGGCCTTCTCCCTCGTATCCGCCTCCAAATCCTCCTGGTTACCTCAATGAGAAATCCGCGCTACGCAGACGTGATTTTCCGAAATCAATGCTTGACATTGATGAATCCTAACCTGAAATTACAGCCAAACATGAAGCCTGCTTTCAGCACGCTGAAACCCTCTCATGAGGGATGCGTGTGAAGTGGCGGTCAATGGAGAATCGCGTATGCCAAGTTCCAGTTCCAGCACCAATTCGGCTTCCAGCCGGGGTTCCAGCGTCAGCTCCATCCCGAGCCAGAGTCCAAGCCTAAACAGCAGCCCGAGCCCGGGTGGCAGCCCGAGCCCGGGTGGCAGCACAAATTCCAGCTCCAGCCCGGGATCCCCCAGTCTCAGTTCTACTTTATCTTCCTCCTTTTCGTCCTCACCGCTACTTGTTCCGACATTTCTTGGTTTTGACGTTAGTCAATATCCTGGCGATGATAAGATGACTGCCTTCTGGGATGGGACTGGGACTCCGTTTTACTTCACCGGCTTTTATTTGGCCCCTGCGCCAAACCATTCGGATGCAAGTTGGATGACTAAGAGATCATTCCTGGCAGGGCTCGGCTACGGCTTTCTTGTCGTTTACGTCGGGCGTCAGACAACGAACCTGACATATGCACAGGGTCAGACCGATGGGGACGACGCCGTAAACAAGGCGATCCAGGCTGGATTCGAAAGCGCCGTGATCTACTTGGATGTCGAATCAGGTCCTCCTTTATCCCAAGATCTCCTAACTTATATCGGTGGTTGGCTTGACATGGTTGGCAGTTTTGCCGCTTGGCACCCAGGAGTTTACTGTTCGTACCTGACAGCAAACCAAATCAAAACTTCCCGTCCCAACATGAGTATCCGCTTCTGGGTCTGGCGGCTCAGTAATCCTTCCCCAGGATGTACAACCGAAGTTGGTTCGCTAGATCCCACCGACAGTGGCGTAGCATACGCTTCGTCTTGGCAGTACGCCCAAAACTGTACAAACCAGACATGGAACAACCAAACCATCTCACCTATAGATCTAGATATGTCAACCACTCAAAACCCATCAGCGTCTTGAATCACGTATATGCCTCATAACCATAAAGGCGGTTTCTACATTCCCAAGAAGCTACACCGCCTTTAGGAGGGACAAACGAAGTCCTCCCTCACCAGTTGCGTTTCGCAACAGATCCTGCTGCCCATCACAAGGTCTTACGCTCAATCGAATGAACCGGGCCGCACTGCAAGCCGTTTCACTCAAAAACCCGAATCGCCGAGGATTTCACATGCTCACCGCTCGATCCAGTCACTGTAGATTTGAACAGCGGGGGGCTGGCCGGGTTCAGGAACCGGCAGCGAGTGATCGCGTAACCAGCGCCTTAGCCGAGTTGTGAGGTTTGGCGGTCGAACGCCGTATGAGTCACGTCCTAGTTTCTCACAAACTATTGCAAAACGCCATCGTGCCCGATTGGTCGGCGGCGCTAGCCAGAATTGCTCGCATTCTTGTGGTCGAAGCACGTTCCAGCCAGCAGGAACATAATCAGAAGGAGTTTTGCGCGGATCGATGATAATCTCCGGGCCTCGGCGTCGAATGATGGAGTATGGGCTACTGTTGGAAACTTGGAGAATCGCGACGCGTGCGCCATCCGGGGCATACATTGTTATTGCGGAAGACCAAGGCCTGTCCAATCCCGATTGACGCTCAATCGCTTGTGCTTGCCAGGCGTTGGTGTAGCCAAGAAGCTGGATGGAAGCCTGTAACTTGGCGCCGTTAAAATAACCGAAGCAACGCAGTGCGACCCTGGCCACTGTGACAACAAGAAAACCACAGACAATTAAGAGGAACAAGTTGCCACAACTGCCTGGTTTTGAGAACCTGGATCCAATGGACTGGCTCAAGCAACGAAATAAACGCAACATGTCAATAACTATGCCACAACGTTGTAGTCCGTCAATGGGGCGGATCATGGATCGTTGAACTGTCGTAAAAACAAGTGGACCCCCTATTACAACGACCCCTGATCAGACTGGAGAAAGAATTTGAAAGACGAGTTGTTTCTAGCAGACTAGGCTTGCGGGAAACAGTAACTTACGACCAGAATTGCCCAGATGGGAAATTCTCGCAGAAAAGTGATTCTCCGGAACAGCCTTTCCCCCGGCGACATCGTGATGTTGACGGCGGCCGTCCGGGACCTGCACCAGTGTTATCCGGGCCGGTTTGTCACCGACGTGCGGACGCCCTGCCCGCAGTTGTGGGAGAACAATCCCTTCATCACACCGCTGGAAGACGGCGATCCCGAGGCCGAGATCGTCGAATGTCATTGTCCCTTGATTCACCAGAGCAACCAGGCTCCTTATCACTACATCCACGCGTTCATGGAGTTCCTCAATGAGCGATTGAGTCTGCACATTCGGCCCACCACGTTCAAAGGCGATATTCACATTTCCGAGCTGGAGAAGTCGTGGTGGTCCCAGGTCCAGGAACTCACGAGAGAGGACACGCCGTTCTGGATCGTGGTCGCCGGCGGCAAGTTCGATTTCACGGCCAAGTGGTGGGCGCTGGAACGCTTTCAAGCCGTGGTGGACCATTTCCGGGGAAGGATCGTATTTGTGCAAGTGGGGGAGAACGGCCATCACCATCCAGGGATGAAAGGCGTCATTGATCTTCGCGGCAAGACCGATTTACGGCAACTGGTGCGGCTCGTCTATCACGCGCAGGGTGTGCTCTGCCCGGTCACCGCCTTGATGCACCTGGCGGCAGCGGTCGAGGTCAAGGGGGGGACCCCGAAGAACCGGCCCTGCGTTGTCGTCGCCGGCGGTCGCGAGCCTTCACAGTGGGAAGCGTATCCGCACCACCAGTTCATCCACACCAACGGCGCGTTGCGGTGCTGCGACAATGGGGGGTGCTGGAAATCCCGTGTGCTGCCGCTCGGCGACCAGGATGAGAAAGACCGGCCGGAGAACCGGTGCGTGGATATTGTCGAAACACTGCCGCGCTGCATGGACATGATCACCGCGGCGGACGTCATTCGGCGAATCGAACTGTATTTCCAAGGCGGCACGACCAGCTACGTGACGCCCAGTCAGTGGACTGCCGCTGAAAAGGTTCTTGCATGACAGCGCCAAACGACTCGGACATCGTTCTGACTCCTGAGACAGCGCTTGCTCTTAGTGAGAAGTTCGTTGGTTCCATGCCGGTTTATCCCGGCGGCCATGCCTCCCGGGGTATTGTGATCTGCGGCGGCGGAATCCGCTATTTCACCTGTGCCTGGGTCTGCATCCGAATGCTCCGGCGACTGGGGTGCGGTCTGCCCGCTCAAATCTGGCATCTTGGCAAGCGTGAACTTGATCGCCGGATGGCGGAGCTGGTTCGGCCTTTCAAGGTGGAATGTATTGACGCGACAGCCGTCCGCAACCGGCACCCGGTGCGTATTCTGAACGGCTGGGAGCTCAAGCCGTTCGCGATCCTGCATTGTCCTTTCAAGGAAGTCCTACTGCTGGATGCCGACAATGTGCCGGTGGTCAATCCGGAGTTCCTGTTTGAAACGCCGGAGTTCCGCCAAACCGGGGCAATTTTCTGGCCTGATTTTGGGCGGTTGGAACCGCACCGGCCCATCTGGCGAATCTGCGGGGTTGCCTATCGCGACGAACCCGAGTTTGAAACCGGCCAGTTGCTGATGGACAAGGAACGTTGCTGGCGGGCTCTCCAACTGACGATGTGGTTCAATGAGCACTCCGACTTTTATTACCACTATGTGCATGGGGACAAGGAAACCTTCCATCTGGCGTTCCGGAAGCTCGGCCAACCCTATTCCATGCCCGCGACGCCCATCTACCCGCTCGATGACACGATGTGTCAGCATGATTTCGACGGGCGGCGAGTTTTTCAGCACCGAAACCTCGACAAGTGGAACCTGTTTGAGCCGAACAAAGCAATTGGAGATTTTCAGTATGAAGACGAATGCCGAGCTTATATTCGAGAACTACGCCGACTCTGGAACGGCCGGATCGGGGATGAACGATGCAGTCCTTCCGGAAGGACTCCTGGCGAGCTGGCGGCCCTTCGTCAGTTGACGGAGAGCCAGTTTGACTACCATCGTGTGGGCTATGATCGTAGGTCCATGAGTTTCCTGCCTGATGGCACCATAGGTGTCGGCGCCGCCGCATGCGAGAGGTTATGGGATCTGAAATCGGAAGACGGAAATGTAATTTTGGAGGTCGCCGGGGAAGAGGATACGGTCTGTCGTCTGCGGCAAAGTGCCGATGGAGTCTGGCGTGGACGCTGGTTGCGGTTTGAACAGATGCCCATTGAGCTAACTCCCGATCTCGGTGGTAACTGGTCTAAAGCCGATGAGACCGAGTGAACCAGACCTGCCATTGGCCTGCGTGCTAATCTCTTGCGCAGAACGTGCGGACATATGCCGACAAACACTCGCGCACTTGGCAGTTACGGACTGGCGTGAAAGGCCGGTTCATGTCCAGCAGGACCGAAAGCTAACGAGCGATCGATTGCAGAACATCGTGGACACCGGGTACCTTGCGCTTGCATACGGACTTCGGACAAAGGCACCGTGGCTTTTGTTCCTTGAGGATGACCTCATTTTCAACAATCATCTCTGGCAAAACATCGCGGCCTGGTGGCCTTTGAAAAACGGCCACATTACGCTGGCCAGCCTCTACAACCCGGGCGTGCGCAGCGTGTTTGCAGCCCCGCAGGACAACTTTTTTGAGGCCCATCCACACTATACCTACGGCAGCCAAGCCTTATTGCTGACACATGGCACGATCGAATACCTTGTGGCTCATTGGGACGAAGTGATTGCCCCACTCGATATTCGGGTATTCCGTTTGGCGGCCAGGCTACAACGCCCCTTGTATTATCATGTCCCATCGCTGGTACAGCACGTGGGCAACCAGAGCCTGTGGGGCGGCAAGTTTCATGGCGCTGTTGATTTCGATCCCGGTTGGCAAGCGATGGAACATACATGACAATCCACACGGCACTTCGCCCAATCGCCTCGGGCGCGCCGGACGCGCAGTTCAAAATCCTCAATCCCGGCATGGTGACCGCGGCGGTTTGACCTTCGTTTGCCAAATCATCGTCGCTACGCTTAAACTCCCGGCGTGCAGCTTGAGTTTTTGTTCCGACCACGCCGCCAGCAGCCGCCCGACGAACGCCCGCTCCAAGTCGCCGCGCAGACCGTGCCGCTGCGATTCGTGCGCCATCCCCGCGCCCGGCGTTACATCCTGCGTCTGGACGCCGGCGGTATCGCGCGCGTCACCGTGCCGCGCAATGGTTCATTCGCCGAGGCTCGCACGTTCACCGAGCGCCAGACTGCCTGGCTCATGCGCCAACTGGCACGTCAAGCGGCCGCTCCGCCCGGGCCGCACGGCTGGTTCGCCGGCACGGTGATCTTCTTCCGCGGCGAATCCGTGCCGCTGGTCGTCGGCCAAAATGGTTCAGTCAGTACGATCAGGTTCGCGGATCAAGCCGTGCCCGTTGCGGATCCGGCCGCGGATTTGCGAACGGTGGTGGAACGGCATCTGTGGCGGTTGGCCGCTTGTGAGTTGCCGGCCCGCGTGCTCGAACTGGCGTCACCGCACGCCCTGCCCGTCCGGCGCGTGACGGTCCGCAACCAGCGTTCGCGTTGGGGATCATGTTCGCGGCGTGGCACGGTTTCCCTCAACTGGCGGCTGGTGCAAACCCCGCCGTTCGTCCGCGACTACCTCATTTTCCATGAACTGGCGCATCTCCGCGTAATGAACCATTCTTCGCGGTTCTGGCAGACGGTTGCAGGGTTTTGCCCGGATTACCAACTCGCGGAGCAATGGCTCAAGTCACACGGCCGGCAATTGCGCTAAACCCCGACCCGCAACCATTTCGTCGGGCGGGCCACCCGACGGAACAGGCCGGCGGCCTGTGCTCCTCAACTCACCGGTCGGCGACGCCCGTGGTTCGGGCGGCCATAAACCGCAAAAATGATCAAGCCGCACGCCCCGCATTCCGCTAAGCTCGGCATTGATGAACGTGGCGCCGATTCGCGAGACGACCCTGCGCGATTACAAGCAACGGCTCCTGCGCGTGCTGGTGCTGATCCAGGAGAGGCTCGATGGTCCGCTGGAACTCGAAATGCTCGCGGCGCGCGCCTGTCTGTCGCCCTATCATTTTCATCGCGTGTTCACAGGGCTGGTGGGCGAGACGCTGATGGCCCACATCCGGCGGCTGCGTCTCGAACGGGCCGCCGGCCGCTTGAAACTGGGACGACGGCCGGTGATCGAGATCGCGCTCGAGGCCGGCTACGAGACGCACGAGGCGTTCAGTCGCGCGTTCAAGACCAGTTTTGGGCGGTCGCCTTCGGCGTTCCGCGCGCGATCCGGCGCGCCCGCGAACCTGCCGGCGCGATCCGGCATCCACTATCACGCGGTGCGCGCCCTGCGGGATTTCAAAACCATCCGTCACTCCCCCACCGCCATGCATGTGACCATCCAACGACTCACCCCCATCCGCGTGGCTTTCATGCGCCATGTCGGACCTTACGCCCAGGTTGGTGCGACTTGGGACAAATTCTGCATGTTCATCGAGAAGGAGGGACTGCTCGGCGGTGACAGCCGGTTCATCGGCGTCTGCCACGACGACCCGGAGGTGACGCCGCCGGACAAGCTTCGTTACGACGCCTGCGTATCCATGGGCGCGGACTTTGAGCCGGCGGGCGAGGTCGGCGTGCAGGTGATCGCCGGCGGCGAGTACGCGGTCCTGACCCATCACGGGCCTTACGCGAAACTCGGCAAGAGTTACCAGCGGCTGGTTGGCCAGTGGCTTCCGCGCAGTGGCCGCGAAATGGCCGCCGCGCCCTGCTTTGAAGAGTATCTGAACTCGCCGGAGAACACCGAGCCGGAGGATTTGATCACCGACCTTCACCTTCCACTGGCTGCCCGTTAAACCGAAAGGAACCCCATCATGACCACGGCAACGAAGATTGATCTCGGCAAACTCCATAAAGCCGATTACGTCGCGCCCAAGGAACCTGTGCTGCTCCACATCGCAACGGCACGTTACCTCGCCGTCGCCGGTCAGGGGCGCCCCGGCGGCGAGGAGTTTCAGGCCCGCATCGGCGCGCTCTACGCCATCGCGTTCACGGTCAAAATGACCCGCAAATTCGGAGGCCGGCAAGATTACACCGTCGGCCGGCTCGAGGCGCAGTATTTCTACGACGGCAATCCCGCGGCAATACCGAAGGACCAGTGGCGTTGGCAATTGATGATCCGCACGCCGGAGTTCGTGGCGGCGCCGGAACTGGCCGAAGCCGCCGCCAAGCTCATCGCCAAGGGCAAGCCCGCCGACGTGAAGCAGGTGAAGTTGGCGACGATTGACGAGGGCCGTTGCGTGCAGATGCTCCACGTGGGCCCGTACGAGCGTGAAGGCGACACCGTCGCCGTGATGGGTGCCTTTGCCGGCCAGCACGGCTTGAAGTTCGCGGGGCCACATCACGAGATCTACATCTCCGATCCGCGCCGCATGGCGCCGGAGAAGCTGAAGACGATCCTGCGCTTGCCCGTGGCGCCGGTGTGAGTGCGGCGTGCGCGCGGCCCCAGGAGCGTCGCAGGATTGACCCGCCCGCTCCGCCCCGGCACACTCAGCCATCCTGCACTCTCAAGCATGGCCATGACACTTCCACCCAAGGAAACCGACGGCGCCCCTCCCGCGCCTGCCGCGACCAGGCCCGGCCATCCTCACGCCACGCCGCATCGCCTGGCCCGCCGGGCCTTGTTCAGCTTCATCCTCACCTTCGTGCTCTCGCGCACCGTCGTGGTCCTGATCATGTCGGGCCACATGCCGAACCTGTACTTTTTCCTGCAGGGGACGCACGTGCACCACTTGAATTACGGCATCTTCCTGCTCTCGGCGGTCGCAGGCTACGCCATTTTCCGGCGGCCCGTTGACCAGGCGGCGGACCGGACGGCGCTGGTGTACGGCGTGGCGCTGGGGCTGACCTTCGACGAGTTCGGCATGTGGCTGCACCTGGGCGGCAGCTACTGGCAGCGTGCGAGCATTGACGCGACCATCGTGGTCGCCGCCCTCATCGGCCTGATCGCGTTCGCCCGCTCGCTGCAGCGATTTGAGGCGCGCCATTTCTGGAGTTTCCTGGTCCTGGCCGTGCTGACCATCGGCTTTGCGGCCGTGCTCATCCTCGCCGGCAACCGGATCGGCGACCTGGTCGGCCCCAAGCTGCACGCGCTGGAGAGCGCCTCGTCGCCCTGAGCCGGCGAATCCCGGCGCCTCAATCGCTGCGCATGGCGGCCACCGGGTCAAGTCGCGACGCGCGCACGGCCGGCAACAATCCGGCGATCAGCCCCACCAGGATCAAAACCACGGTGGCAACTCCCAGGGCATGGACGGACAGGCCGAGGTGAATGTCGCTCCGTCCCGAAGTGTCCTCGAACAGCGGGCCGAGCAACGGCAACGTGCCAATCAACCGGGTCGCCAGGGCGGCGATGACAAATCCCAGCAGGCCGCCGAGCGTCGTCAGCGTGAGTCCTTCGAGCAGGATTTGCAGAAGGATGTGCCGCCGCCGCGCGCCCAGCGCCTTGAGCACCCCAATTTCGCGCGTCCGTTCGGTCACCGACACCAGCATGATGTTCATCACGCCCACCGCGCCGATGCTCAGGGTCAGCGTCCCAATGATCAGCAGCAGGATTTCGAGGCCAGCGCTCATGCTTGTCACCAGCACCTTAAATTCATTCCAGTCCAGGATGGTCACCGCCCGCTCGTCGCTTTCGCCAAAGTGATGCGCCCGGGCCAGGGAAGCGCGCAGGCTGGCGATGAACGGGTGCCGAAACAGGTTCTGCGCGGGCAGCACCACGATGTTTTCAAGGTAACGGGAGTTCATCATCGCGGCCAGCGTGCTGTAGGGCGTAAAGGCTGACAGGTCGTCCGGCGACGTGTAGTTGCTGATTTGCGTCTTCTTTTGCAGCACCCCGACGACGGAAAAGCGCGCACCGTCAATTTTGATGTCCTCGCCGATAGCCGGAATGCCGCTGAACAACTGTTTCTTCAGGTCCGCGCCAATCACGGCCACCCGCCGGTGCTGGAGGACGTCGTCGTCCGAGAGAAATCGCCCCTCGGCGACCTCCATGTTGCGGATCCGGCCGTAGGCCGCGTGGACACCGGCGATGCTGTAGTTCCGCGTGCGATAACCGAAGTTCACCGGCCGGTAGAAGCGGATTTCGGGCGAGATTGCCTCGATGGCGGGGACCCCTTCGCGCAACGCCTCGACATCTTTCAGTTCCAGCAGAATCCGGCGGCCCGAACGCTCCCCGCCGGCCTGTTCGCTGGTCTGTCCTGGAAAAATGACGATCAAGTCCTTGCCGATCTGATCGAACGCCTCGACCAGGGCGACCTTGAACCCCTGGCCATAGGACAGCAGGAGCGTGAGCGAAGCCACGCCCCAGGCGACGCTCAGCATGGTCAGCGCGGAGCGAAGCCGGTAATGCCTCAGGGCGTTGAACGCCTCGCTGAGAATGTGGCGCGTCATTCGTAGCGCAAGGCTTCGACCGGCGTGAGCTGGGAGGCGCGCCGGGCCGGATAAAACGCCGCGAGCAGGCCCACCCCGGCCAGCGTGCCAAACGCCATTCCGGCCGTGAGGCGCGTGATCGGCAGGCCGGCGAACATCGCGGGCAACGGCAGGCGACTGACCAAGTCGCTGATGACGAACGCGAATGCAACCCCTACGAAACCGCTGCCCAGCGTCAGCAGCAGCGCTTCGAGGAGAAACTCGGTCTGGATGCGGCCCGGCGTCGCGCCAATGGCCATCTTGATGCCGATCTCGCGCGTCCGCTCGGCCACGGCCACCAGCATGATGTTCATCACCCCGAGCCCGCCCAACCCGAGCGTGATCACCGCCACAACCGCGAGGAAGATCTGCATGGATTCAAAGACCCCGCCCACCAGGCGCGCCGAGCGCACCGTGTCCCACACCCAGAGGGCGCCTTCGTCGTCCACCGCGAATCCATGACCACGTCCCAGCACGGCCCGGACCTGGCGCACCGCCGCGTCGTGATCATCCGCGGCCCGCGGCATGAAAATGAGATTGTCAATCGCGCCGACCCCGACGAACGGGCGCGGGTCCGGAAAGTGCCGCGCCATCGTCGAATACGGAATGAGAATCTTATCCCCATCCTGGCCGTTGTAGGAGTTGTTCTGGTCTTTCTTCTTAAGTTCGCCGACGACCGTGAAGGGGATGTCGCGAATGCGGACTTCGGCGCCCACGGCCGGGCGGCTGGCGAAGAGCTGCTTGCGCACCTGCTCGCCGACAACGCAGACGCAGCGCGCGGCATCGAAATCGTCCTCGCTCAACGGCCGGCCGGCCGCCAGGTCCATCGAGCGGATTTGCTGGTAAATCGGCGCGATGCCGTGGGTCGAAAAAAGGCCGGCGTTGTGCGCGCTGCTGGCCTTGAGCATCCGCTGCAGCTCCGGGGTGACATGCTTGACGAGGTAACACTCGCGGCGGATCGCCTCCACGTCTGCATAAGTCAGCCGGACGGGCCGGCCGGCCCGCTGGTCGCCCGCCTGCCGGCTGGTGCGCCCGCCCCACACAATCACGATGTCGGTCCCCAGCACGTAGAGGCTTTGGCGATAACCCACCTTGAACCCGTCGCCAATGGCCATCATGAAAATGATCGAGGCGACGCCCCAGGCGATGCCGAACATCGTGAGGGCGCTGCGCAGCTTGTGCGCCCAGACGTTGCGCCAGGTCTGCACCAGCAGTTCGGACCACCAGCTCACGGCAGCACCAGTTCCGTGCCCTCGGCCACCCCGTCGAGCACCTCCGTGCGCTGGCCATTGGAAATGCCGGTCTTGATGGTGACCTTGGTGAAGCCGGATTTCGCTGCGGGATCGCGTTTTTGCACCGAGGATTTGCCGTCCTTATCGCGCACCAGCGCCGCTTCGGGCACCAGGAGCGTGTTCTTGTGCTCCTCGAGCACAATTTCGGCGTTGGCGCTCATGTTCACGCGCAGCTTGCCCTGTGGGTTGGCGATGGACACCCGCACGTCAAAGGTCGTGACATTCTCCTTCTCCTTGCCCATCGGCGCGATCCGCGTCACCTTGCCCTCGAAGGTTTCGCCGGGGAACGACTCGACGGTGGTTCGCACCGGCAGGGCGTCCTGGATTTTGCCGACATCGGCCTCCTCCACCTGGCCTTCGACATAGACGCTGCTCACGTCGCCCAAGGTCATGATCAGGGTGGCGGAACTGCCCAAGTTCAGAATCGAGGAAACGGCGTCGCCCAGCTCATGATCGCGGGTCAGCACCATGCCGGCGATGGGTGAACGAATGGTGGTGTAGCGCAGTTCCTCCTCGGCGCGTTCGAGCGCCGCCTGGGCGGCCGCGACGCGGGCGCGCGCCTGCGTGACGAGCGCGGTCGCGCTGCGGACCGACGCCAGGAGCAATTCCTCCCGGTTCGACGCCACTTTGTGCTCCTTTTCGGCGTCGTCGAGCGCCTGTTGGGAGGCCACCTTTTCGGCGAAGAGCGCCTGGGCGCGTTCGTGATCCCGCCGCGCGAACTCGAGTTCCGGCGTGGCGGCTTCGATCCGCGCCCTCGCCTCGGCGGCGATCGCCACTTGAAGATTTGCCTCCTCGCCATCGCGCGTCGCCCGCGCCTCGCGCACCTGGGCTTCGATGTCTTCCTTGTCCAGTTCGGCCAGGACCTGGCCCTCGGTCACGGTCTGGCCGACATCCACGGCGAGCGCCTTGATGATGCCGTTGGCCTTGGACTTCACCTCGACTTTGGTCAGCGGGTGGATCCGCCCGACCGCCACGACGGAACGGGCGATGTTGCCGCGTTCGACGCGAACGATTTTCTCGGGCGGGATCACCTTCGACCCGCCCAACCAGGACCGCGCCAGCAGGCCTCCCACGGCCAGGATCACCAGTGCCGCGAGGCTCAACCCCAGCCACCGGGACCGCTTTCGGTTTTCTCTCATTGCAGGGCTTTCGTCATCCAGGCCAGCTTATCTACTCACGGCTCCGTTGGCAACGCTTCCACACCCCGGCGTCGGCGGTGTTCAGTTTTGGCGCGCGCCGCGAGCACGGCGCGGAACCGCCGGACAGGAACACGGCGACGGCCACCCACGGCGGAAACCGGCGTTGCTCTTTATACACGGGGCGAGCCGGGCGGGTTTCAGGGATTTATGGGACCGGCGGCGGTGCGAAATAGCTGAGAGACGAAGTGAGTTGAGAGCTCAGGAAGGAAGCCTGCCCGCCCAGCCTCGGGCCGCCACTCAAACCGGAGTTTCGCCGCGAGGACGCGCCGAATAGCAGGCCGGACGCCTGCCCTCGCAATTCCCATAACGAGCCACCGCGGCAGATCATAGGTTCTCGATGAGTTCCTCGGGGGTGACGCTTGCTTGTTTCAGGATTCCGCGAAGGGTGCCTTGGTCCACTTCCCGGTGCAGCGGGACCACGCAGACATCGCCACGACGGCGCAACACCACGTGGCTGCCGCGTTGACGGCGCTCTTCAAATCCCAACCGTCGCAGAGCCTTGATGATGCGCGCTCTGGAGACACATGGGAGTTCAGGCATCGGCGAGGTCGAAGGTGGTCAGGAAGGCGCGTCCGCGCACGGGTCGTGGGCACTCCTCCAGGTAAAGCGCGGTGGCTTCCTTGAGGTTTTTCAGGGCTTCCTGGATGGTGCGCCCCTGGGTAGTGGTGCCGGTTTCCGGGTTACAGGCCACAAGCCAACGCTTGGTTTCGCCCGGGAAGATGACGGCGGTCAACGTCTGCGTCGCTTTCATGCCGTCTTTCTCGCCGGTAGGCTTGCGCGTTGCAAGTCCATTCCGCGGCCATTCCGCGGCCGAATTGAGTCCGCGAAAACGGTGCAAAAGTCCTTTACACCGGCGCGAGGGCTCGCTAGATTGCCACTCTTTAGATCGCGGTGGAAAACCAAAGTATGGAAGCTAAGACGAAGACGATTGCCGAATTTCGAGTGCACGAGCGGGACACGGGTTCCGCGGACGTGCAGATTGCGCTGCTGACCCAGCGGATCAACCTGCTCACCGAGCATTTACAGTCGAACAAGAAGGACCACAGTTCCCGCCGCGGTCTGCTGATGATGGTGGGCCAGCGGCGCCGGCTCCTGGATTACCTGCATACCACCGACAGCGCCCGCTACCTGGCGGTGACAAAGAAGCTTAAGTTGCGTAAGTAGTTCCTGATGTGGCATATCAAGCCACCGGAACACCCCTCGGTTCAATGAACACCGTCAATCCGCCCGCAGGGTGGAAGGTTGGGAACGCGTGACCCGGCCCCGACGGATCCAATAATATCACGCAGAACGACCATACCCGTTGGCTTAGGGAAATTTCATCGAACGGCTCTGCGGAGAGGTTCGCTGAAGTTCCTCGCGGCTGACGGGCGTGGTGTATTGAGAATACCATGCCAGAAAAAATAACGGTCCAAGTAGGGACCAATTCCATCCACATCGAAACCGGCCTGCTCGCCAAACAGGCGGACGGCTCGGTCACCGTCCAACTCGGAGAAACCGTCGTCATCGTTGCCGCCGTCGCCGCCACCAACGCCAAGGAGGGCCAGTCCTTCTTCCCGCTCACGGTGGATTACCGCGAGAAGGCGGCCGCCGCGGGCAAGTTCCCCGGTGGTTATTTCAAGCGCGAAGGCCGGCCCACCGAAAAGGAAATCCTCACCTGCCGCATGATTGACCGGCCCATCCGGCCGCTCTTTCCCAAGGGCTGGTTCAACGAAGTCCAGGTGCAGAGCATCCTGCTCAGCGCCGACGGCGAGAACGATCCGGACATCCTCGCGATCAACGGCGCTTCCGCGGCGCTCATGATCAGCGACATCCCCTGGGCCGGTCCGCTCGGCGCCGTCCGCGTCGGCCGCGTCAAAGGCCAGTTGATCGCCAACCCCACCCACCCCCAGTTGTTGGAAAGCGACCTCGATCTCGTGTACGTCGGCAGCGAAACCGAACTCGTGATGTTCGAGGGCTCCGCCAAGGAGGTCACCGAGGCCGATTTCATCGCGGCCCTGAGTTTTGGTCACGCCGCGATCCTGCCCATCATCAGCGCGCAAAAGGAACTCGCCGCCAAGGCCGGCAAGCCCAAGCGCCAGATCACCCCGCTCACGGTGCCGGACGAAGTCCTCAACGAGGCGAAAACGCTCGCCGGCGACCGGATCATCCCCGCGTTGCTCACGCCCGGCAAGCTGGCCCGCGAAGCCGCCTGTCAGGCCATTGCCGACGAGGTGGGCGCCAAGCTCGTCGAGAAATTTGGCGCCGAGAAGGTGACGCCGTTCGTCGTGGACTGCACCTTTGACCACCTCCAGGAGGAAGCGGTGCGCAACTTGATTCTCGAACAGGGCAAACGCCTCGACGGCCGGAGCTATGACGATCTGCGTGCGATTTCCAGCAGCGTCGGGTTCCTGCCCCGCGCCCATGGTTCGGCGCTCTTCACCCGCGGCGAAACCCAGGCGATCGCGCTCGTGACACTGGGCACCACGGCCGACGCGCAGGAACTCGATTCCTACGCCGGCGGCACCACCGAAAAGCGGTTCATCCTGCACTACAACTTCCCGAACTTCTCGGTCGGCGAAACCGGGCGCATCAGCGGCCCGGGCCGGCGCGAAATCGGCCACGGCGCCCTGGCCGAGCGGTCCATCGCCCCGATGGTCCCGCTCAAGGAATTCCCCTACGCCGTCCGCGTGACCAGCGAGATCATGGAGTCGAACGGCTCGTCCTCGATGGCCACGGTCTGCGGTGGCACCCTGGCGCTGATGGACGCCGGCGTTCCCCTGATCCGGCCGGTCGCCGGCATCAGCATCGGGCTATGCACCGAGTACGGCCCCCGCGGTGAAATCGCCCGTTACCGTCTCCTGACCGACATCATCGGCTGGGAGGATCATTTCTGCGACATGGACTGCAAGATCGCGGGCACGGAGAAGGGCATCACCGGCTTCCAGCTCGACCTCAAGCTCCGGGGACTGCCGCTCCATCTAATGGCCGAGGCGGTCGAGAAGGCGCGCCTGGCCCGGTTGCAGATTCTCAAGCTGATGGCCGCCACCATCCCCGAGCCGCGCAAGGAACTCAGCAAGTACGCCCCGCGCATTCTGACGCTGAAGATCAATCCCGAGAAGATTGGCGCCCTCATCGGCCCCGGCGGCAAGAACATCAAACGCATCGTGGACGAGTCCGGCTGCGAGATCAACATCGAGGACGACGGCACCGTGCAGATTTACTCCGTCTCCGCCGAGGGCATGGCGGTGGCCCGCCGCGAGATCGAAGGCCTGACCGCCGAGATCGAAATCGGCAAGCTCTACCGCGGCCGCGTCGTCACCATCAAGGAATTCGGCTGCTTCGTCGAACTCTTCCCCGGCCAGGATGGCCTGGTCCACATCAGCGAGCTGGCCAACTTCCGCGTCAAGCAGACCGAAGACATCGTCAAACTCGGCGACGAAATCTGGGTCAAGTGCCTCGGCGTGGACGAAAAGGGGCGCGTGCGCCTCTCGCGCCGGGCGGCCATGGAGGAGCGCGACCGGCAGGAAAATCCCAACAAACCGCTGGCCGTTGACGGAGGAGCGCCTGACCAGTCAGCGGGCAACGCCGCTCCGTCCGATGCCGACCGCGCGCCCGAAGGCGAACGCCCGCCGGAACGTGATCGGGGCGAACGCACTGGCGATCACGGCGAACGTCCCCGCGGCGGCGGCGGCGGCGGCCGGCATCACCGCCGGTAATCCAGATCTGTTTTTTGCACGGGCGGGGCGCGCAGCCCCGCCCTTTTTTGTCCGTCATGCCCCGCGGCGTTTGATGATGCCAATGGCGCGATTCTGCGCTTGAATCGGCCCGTGCCGTCCGCCACCGGTTACCAACTGGTCCAACTCGCCAATCGCGCATGGAGTGTTCGTGCGCTGGCCGAGGGGGAGACCTTCCATCCCGTCATAGGGCCGGTCGCCGAAGCGGAGGCACTCTACGTCGGGCAACTCGCCCTGCCGGAGCGTCTGCGGACGCACGCCGGCGAATTCGTGGTCTGGGATGTCGGTCTGGGCGCGGCGGCGAACGCGCTGACGGTGCTTCGGCACACCCGACACCTTTCCGGCCCGTTGCGCCTGGTCAGTTTCGACCACACACTCGAACCGCTCCGCTTCGGCCTGGCCCACGCGGAACATCTGGGCTACTTCGGCCACTACACGGCGGTGGCGCAAGAACTCGTGAGCGCACACCGAACTGCGTTCACCGACGGCGCTCACGCGGTGTCATGGGAGCTGCAACTGGGGGACTTCCCTGCCCTGCTGGCGCAGCCGCAGTCGGCAACGTGGCCAAAACCACATGCCATCCTCTTCGATGCGTATTCGCCCGCGCGCAACCCGGCGATGTGGACCCTCCCGTTGTTCCGCCATCTCTTTCTGCGACTCGATCCGGCCCGACCCTGTTCGCTGGCCACCTACTCCCGCAGCACGCTGCTGCGCGTGTCGTTGCTGCTGGCTGGATTCTTTGTGGGTGCGGGCCGCGCCACGGGTGAGAAGGAGGAAACCACCATCGCCACGAACACACCGGCGCTGATCCGGGCGCCGCTCGACCACCGCTGGCTCCAGCGCGCCCGTCGCTCCACCAGCGGGGAACCGCTCGCGCAACCGGTGTACCGCCAGGCACGGATCACCGACGAAACCTGGGAGCGACTGCGGACGCACCCGCAATTCCGCTGAGGTCAGCGTCTCGACGACGCGACCGGCACGACGGTGAGGTTCGTCACGGCGTTGGTGCCGTAGTGCTGGATTTGTCGTTGCTCGACCAACCGCAGCTCACGGCGCAAGTTTTGCACGGCCACCGTGTTGCTGGCCACCAGCGCGACCACGACCAGCAGCAAGATCAACACGATCAGCGAGGCCACCCAGCCGCGCTCAGCGCCGCGGCAGGCGCGCGTCCATCCCGTCTTCATGGTCTTGCCTCCACGCGCGCCACCGCCTCGAAACTGAACAACGGGGCGACCCGGACCCGCTGGCGGCTCGTCGCCAGTTCGATCTCCCATCGCCAGGAGGTCAGCCGCTCGCGGACATCACGACAAATATCCGAAGTCTTGACCTGAGTGAGCACGACCTGCGGCCCATTGTTGGTGCCTGCCGTTCGTGTGACCGCCCGGCCGTCGAAAAAATAAACCACTTCCCCACCTGTGGCCGGGATGTGCAAAGCCTGCAATTGACCGACGGCTTCGAGGTGCGGCGGCGCCGTTGCCGCCCGAACGTCCTGCCGCCAACGCTCGCCGACCGCCAGCGCGCGGCTGGTGTCCGCCGCCACCCGCCGGACCTGGCGCGTGTGATCCAGCGTGCGGAAAAACGCGCCCGTCGCCAGCCCCATGATCAGGAACAGCACGGCAAGGTAAACGATCGCTTCAATGAGCATCACGCCGCGCTGGGTCCGCTTTCGTCCGGCCTCCGGTCCGTAATCTCCACCGGGTTTCATGGCGTCACCTTCACTTCCCGCACCACCCGTCCGCCCTGGTCCCGGCCCGCGGGCTGCCATTCCAGCCGCACACGATCGCCGCCGACAGTGAGCGTGAAGCTACCCGGCGGCAGGTTCTTCAATGCCGCTGCGCGCGGCGTGTAGTTCTGCGCCCCGGCGTGGAATGCCTTCCATTCGCCTGCGACCATTGCCTCCATCTCACCGTCCACGATCTCCATCGCCACGGCGCGCTGGTAGGCGGCGCGGGCGAGCCGCTGCTCGCTGACAAACGAGTAGGAAATCGGCAGCAAGGACCCGGCCAGAAGGCCCAGGGCAATCACCATCTCCGCCGTGATTGAAGCCCGGCGGCGGGTCTTTCGGTTGGAGAACGTCACCATAATGTGCCTGCGTCAATGAGGTTGGTCAGCATCTGGAACAAGCCGCCGGCCAGCAGGGCCACCAGCAGGCCGTTGAACAAGACCAGACCGGTCGTGAGCAATTGCGCCGCGGTTTGTTCCTGCTGAAACGCCTGGGCGGCCAGCGCCTCGTGCCAGCCGGCCAGGGCCGCCCGGAAGCCGTGTCCGCTCCGCGCCGCGTTGGTGACGCGCCAGCGGAACTCGCCCACGTCATCGAACTGGCCCAGCGCCTCGGCCAGTTTCACACCGCGTTCCAGATCGGCCAACGTGGTGCGGGCGCGGCGGGTGAAAGGCTCGTTGTCCGCGGCTTCCGCGGCGAGCGTCACGGCGCGAGCTTCGGGCATCCCGGCGTCGAGCAGCACCGCGAGGGTGGCCGAGAAATCCCGCTGCATCCGCTTCCGCCGCCACGGCAGGCGCCAGGCCAGTCCGGCCACCGAACGGGGAAACGACCGCGCAAACCACGCCCACCAGCGCGGCCCGCCGATGTAGAGCAGCGCCAGAAACCAGAAGCCCAGCACCAGCAGCACCTGAATCGCGATCAGCCAGAACCGATGTTCCGCCAGAAACGTCAGCCAGAACGGCCACACCGCATCCATGTCATACGCGATCAATCGCAACCGGGGCACGACTAACACCATGAGCACCGTGAACACCACGGCCCAGGCGGGCGTAACCACAAACGCCAGCAGCGCCAGGTAATGCTGCGCCTTCCAGACCTCCTCGACGCCGTCGCGCGACGCTTCGCGGCAGGCGGGCAGCACTTTGGCCACGTCGCCGGCCTCGGCGCCCGCCTTGAGCATCGCCACGGTTTCCGCCGGCAGAAACTCCGGCGGCAACTGGATGGCCTGGGCGAAACCGATCCCCTGCTCCATCCGCCGCGCCAGGACGCGAAACCGCTCCCCCAGCGAGCTGTCGCCGCTGCGCGCCACGCCCAGGATGGTTTGCTCGATGCTCTGGCCGTGTTGCAGGCCGCGTTCGATCAAATCGAGAAACAGCCGCGTCTGCTCGCGCCGGCGCATCGGCAGGCTGAACACGTAATAGACCAGGTAGAAAAGACCCAACACCAAGGCCGCCACCAACGGCGCCAGCGCCAGGCCGACCAGGAAACCGAGGACGTCTTCCCCCGACGTCAGGCTGAAGCCGCCCGCGCCAAACATGATGTGGTTCAAGGAACTCATTCCCTTCTCCCGTCAATCGCCGAAGGAACCGAGCGCATTCAGCAATGAAGTCAGCACCAGCACAATCGGCATGATTTCGAGCACAATCAGTGCGCCCAGCGTCAGCACCGCCACGGGCAACGCCGCGTACAGCATCATTTCAATGCGGTGCTTGGCCCGTCCGTAATAGATTTCCTCCGCGCGCCCGAAACCGCCGGCAAGGTCTTCGCCACCCTGCGTCACCAGCCAGACGAACAAGGGCGGGAACACCTTCCCGGCGGTGATGACCTCCGCCAGCTTGCTGCGGCCGGCGGCCAGGCGCGCCCGCCAGTCCGCCAGTTCATTGCCCACGTGGCTGCCTTCCTCGAGGGTCTGCATCAGTTCAACCGCCTGCGGCAACGGCCGGCCGCCCTGAAGGAGCACCTTCATGCCGGACGCAAACCGCGCCAGATTGGCTTCGCGAAAACCCGGCAGCCTCCGCCGCAGCCACTCGCGGCCGGCGGGCAGCGACACCACCATGGCGAAACCCACGCCGAGCAAAACCAGCCAAAAAAACGGGAACACGGCCGCCAGCAACGGGGTAAACCGCGGTTGACTTTGGAAGGTATCCGCCAGCTCGAACAACGACGAGTGCGCCAGGCTAACCACCAGCCAGCCCAGGAAACCAAACAGCCCAAGCATCGCGCAGTACACCAGCGCCGGATAAACCATCAACGCCTTCAGCCGTGCCCACACTGACGCCACCCGCTGATAGTGGTCGGCCACCATGGTGAGCACGCGCGGCAGGTCGTTGCCTTGGGCGCCCACTTGCAGCATCTGCACATAAAACCCCGGCAGTTCGCGCCGCGGGAGCGCCTCCCGCAGCGGCACGCCCTTGGCCAGATCCGCGCCCAGCGCCTCGATTTGGGAACGCAAGGCGCCGCGCTGCATCGTCTCGCACAACTGCCGCAGTGCGCCCTCCAGCGGGATGCCGCTCTTCACCATCCCGGCCAGTTGCTGGTTGAAGAAGGCGAATTCGTCGTAATTCATAAGCCCATCGTTCCGGCGCGGCGGTTCGCTCCGGTCTCCGCCATCATGCCGTCTTCTGATCAGACAAGACCGGCCCCGGAAGCTCACGCGACCATTTCCGGCGGTGCCCAGGAAGACCGGCGGAGTTCCCTCGTGTTCTGTACTTCCCGCAGCGCGCCACGGTGGCTCGCACGCTCCAAACGCCTCTCTGACGCGCGGGGAAAATACCGCTGCGGTCCACATCCCTCGCCCCGGATCGTCGCGCGTAGGCCGCAACGGTGCGCGAAAAGCCACACGGAAACCGCGCATGGAGGGCATGGGGCAGAGCTTTCAAGCCACGCTGGACGCAAACTGGCGCGCGGCGCAGAGCCTTTTTCCAAGCCGGCACACTCGTTTTCCACGAGTGGCAACCGCGAGCCGACCGGGGGAAGCACCATGGCGGGAATTGCGGGGTTGTCATTCGCGCCAAGGCGGGCTTAATGGGTTCTCATTTGTCCAAAAATCCATTTCTGGCTTCCGCCGGCCAGTTGGCGCTCAACACCCGAGTCGTTCCGCTATTCCAAAGGGCCACTTGTGCCGGTTGACCGTTGGTGGTGGAAATGAAGCACAACTCACTGGCCGAACGCCAGGCCGGCGCGGACGCCGTGTCAACGCTTCCCGCGGCTTGCACGGTGTCCATCGCTCCCGTGGCCAGGGTCAAAACCACCACAGCACCATCGTTCGCGAAGACGGCGACGCGTTTGCCGTCGGGACTGATCTCATAAAAGGCTGGTTTGGCGGGCAGGCCTCCTTGCACGCTTCTCGGGATCAGCGGAATCACGCTGACCTGCCGTTCAGGATCCAAGGCAAAGAGTTGGGGCTGCTGGGGCATGTCCAAAGCGGTGCAGGGGAGATGGATGTCCGCCGAGACAAAAACGATGCGTCCGTCGCTTAAACAGCGGACTTTGTTGCCGGCAGCGAAGAGCAGACCGGCGAGATCGTCGGCCCTTGTTTGAATTTGGATTTTGCCCGCAGCGTTGAGGATACCGCGCCGAGTGAGCGAGGCCAGGCTGATTTGATCGTCGCTTGGGGGCGTATTGATGGCGCGGATATACACGAGTGAATGGCCGTCAACTGACCAATCGGAACAAACGGCCGTGTTTTTGGCCACCAACTGTGGCGGAGCGGAGCCGTCGGCCGGAAGCACCAAAAGCTGCAACTCACGTTCTCTGTTGCCTTCAGCCGTGAACGCGATAGCCGTTCCGGTGGGAGCGACGCGAATGTCGAAAACCTTTCGAAGGCTGTTGAGCAGCGGCGGGCCAAGCGCCAACTTTCCCTCCTCCAGCGTGCCGATGCGGATTTGGATCATGCTCGCTTCTTTTTGCCGCAAATTGTCCCAGTTGGTCCCGGCTTGTTCTTTGGTTCCTTCGTTTTGCGCGAGATACACCGCCACGGCGTTTTTTTCATACTCACCCAGGCCGTTCAGGGTTTTGAGGGCGCTGGTTAAATTGCGCCCCGCTTTAAATTGATCCAGAAGGGCTTTCCCGCCTTCCACGACACGTTCGCGCTCTTCGGGCGAAATGACTTTCTCCAAATCCTTCCAGGACTGTTTTCCGACCTCGGACACTATCGCCAGCCGGTGAGAATCTGGAAACCATTCGGCCATTCCTTCGCCGTGCAGGACGATTTCGGAGAGCGCGCCATCCGGCCCGCACAAATGCAACCCATCGCCCGCGAAAATGGCCGCGTGTGCTCCGTCCGGTGACCAGGCAATCCGCCGGGGAGCGCATCCGGTTATCAGGAGACACACGAACGTCACGGCGAGGAAGGGCAATGAACCATTTGATTTCATCCTTTTCATAATCGTTTTCAGAACATCTCAGGTTTTCTAACGGGTGATCTCCAAATAATCCGGTCTTCAGCTTTCACTGTGACCGATGACAAACCGTCCCGAAAACGGCGGGCGGACCAGATGCCTGATTCATCCGCCGTCGTTATCGCGGCCATCTCGTGACCAGGAATGGAGGCGGTGATGCAGAGCGGTTCATTCCTGCCGCGCATAGCGAAGATTCCAAGCGAAAGACCGCATACGAAACATGCCGCCATACGCCAAGCCCAGTTGGGGACATGCCAGGCTGGCTGTAGCACGGGCAACGGGACCGCCGGTTGGCCTGCCAGCGCCAGCCGCGCCAAGCGCAGGGTCTCGCCGATTTGCACCGCTTCTTTCCTTGCCGGCGGATTTTCCAGAAGATGGGCCTCCAGCAACTCTTCCACGTCGGGCGGTAATTCACCCGCCGAGCGGTCAATCAACAGTCTTTCCAAAACTTCATTATTCATAATCACTATTTTTCAAATGTTCTCGCAGTTGCCGGACCGCATGATGCAGCCGCGATCTGGCGGTGCCGATCGGCACGCCCAGAGCCGCGGCCATTTCCTCGTAAGAAAGCTCCCGGTGAAGGCGCAATTCCAGAACCTGCCGTGAGTCCGCGTTAAGCCGCACGATGGCTTCGCGCATCACCTCCAACCTCGGGTCCGCTGGTTCCTCATCATCTATTCGTGGCTCTGCGGGCAGTTCTTCCGTCGGATGGGAGCGCCGGTACGTTTCCGCGCTCAAATTCCGCGCCACCCCAAACAAGTAAGCCCGGGGCGAGTCGGCCCGCAAAAGTTGGTCCGGATTTTTCATCACGGCAGCAAAAGTTTCCTGTAACAAATCCTCCGCCGTCTGTGGACTGCCATGGTGCCGCTGGAAGTACGCCAGCAACTCCGGCCCGATTTCACGGTAAATGTTCTCCATCAGGCGGCCGCGATCACCGGTGTTGTCCATGGTCTTCAATCGCCGTCATCTTGTACGTCGGGTTGAGTGGGAAGAAAGTTCAAAGAAGGTTCAACGACCGATTCCAACCGAGCGACGATTACCAAGCTAGCACCGTGGTTGTACGAGTTGGGAGCGAAGTTCCGCTGGTTTGAAGCCAGAGGCGAGGCCGACCGTGCTGATGTGTTGCCAAAGGATACCGGTGGGCGCAGGGTCATGGCGTCGGTCACCCTATGGGCAGTAGTTCACACACCTCGACCCCGGAAGATCCTCACCAGCCGGTTGAGAAGGCGGTGCCCGTCACACCGGCCGAACGGTATCTGGGCAAACTCTGTCAACGGAGTTTCCTGAGCCTATGGAGCTACCCGGGCCCGCCGTTTCTGAGTCCGTGACGGCTCAATGGAGCGGAGGACACCGGCGCCATCGTCAGACGGATTTCGGAGAAAATCCTCGAAAGCTACCGCAACGGCATCACCGCCGGGCAGAAAGGTGCCCAGGTTATCCCGCAAGGGCCAAAGCCGCCGACGCGGTTTGGCCGGCCGGGCCGACAGTCGCAGTCCTGATTATCAGCCCAACTAAAGTCGAATGACTACTCCCTACTACCTGCCCGGACCAACCCGTCTCCCGCTCGGTGACCTCTACGTCACCACGCCGGCCTACGGGCAACTCAATCGGGCGGACATCGCCGAGGCCCTCGCCCGTCATGCCAAGGGTGACTGGGACGATGTTTGCGAGGAGGACCGAGCCGAGAACGAATCGGCTCGCCCAGCTTCAAGCCGACCTCGCGGCGTGTGGCAGGCAGGCCGACCGCCTGCTCGACATGCGTTTGGGCGACCAGATCACCGAGCAGGAATACCTCGCCAAGAAGCACGCCCTGGTCAACCGCAAGGCGGAACTGAAGGGCAAATTGGAGGCGTTTAAACGCAACCGCAAGAATCGGTTCGAACCGGTGATCGCGTCGGTTTCAGAGGCCAAAAACGCCACTTTTTTGCTCGCCGAAGAAAACGGGGGGGGAAAAACGGGATTTCCTCCAAAAAGTCGGGTCGAACCTCCTTGTGGCGGAGAAATCGTTGGCGGTGAAGTTCAAAAACCCGTGGAATTTCCTCGCCGAATGGCATTCCGACTCGCTCTCCGTCAACCCGCGTCAGCGCGAAAAATGGAAAATGTCGAACTGGCGGAGAGGGGGGGATTCGAACCCCCGGTACGGCTTTTGACCGTACAACGGTTTAGCAAACCGCCGCCTTCAGCCACTCGGCCACCTCTCCCGCGCTGGAGCGGGTGATGGGAATCGAACCCACATGGCCAGCTTGGAAGGCTGGAGCTCTACCACTGAGCTACACCCGCGACGCCCCCAATCCTAATCGCGACGCCCACGCTGTCAATGGCACATCACGCGCGCTTGCATTTCACGCCCGCCAGTCCAGACTGCCAGCACATCGCCGGCGGCACGTGTCGGTCGCCGCCGGTTTGAACAGCCGGTAAACATTCAAAATTTCATGCGCACCACGTTCGTCGCCCCGCTGACCGCCGAAACGGCCCGGGAAATCCAACGCAAGGTCAATCCCCTGCCCGCCTCCGACCTCGCCGCCAAGGCCACGAAAGGCGACGCCCTGCTGGTCGGTCTCGATCTGGGGACCAACGCCACCTGCCTCAAAACCATCAGCCCCGGCGCCGCCGAACTGCTGGTGGACGTCATCGTGCCCAGCGTGGTCGGCTATGCGAAGGAGGGCATCGTCGAAAACCTCCTGCCGGGCAACGCCAAGGTGCTCTACGGCCAGCCGGCGGTGAAGAACCGGCTCTACCTCCGCATGGTTTCGCCGCTCGTCAACGGCGTCGTGGACGACATGGCCGCGGCGCAGGATTTTGTCCGGCACCTCCGCTCCCTGATCCCGGCCCCCGCCGGCATGGAATTGCGCGTGGTCGCCGGCGTGCCCGCCAGCGCCGATCGTTCGGCCCGCGAGCACCTGGCCCAGGCGCTGACCGGCTCGTTCCACAAGGCCATGCTCATCCCCGAGCCGTTCCTCGCCGCGCTCGGCTTCCGTGACGAGTCGCGGCTGGCCGATCCCGCGTATCTCGATCCGGTGCGCAACTCGCTGTTCGTGGACAGCGGCGCGGGCACCACGGACGTGTGCCTGGTGCAAGGCTACTTTCCAACGGCGGACGATCAGATCAGCATCGCGTTCGCCGGCGACAAAGTGGACGTGCTCCTGCAGGAGGGCATCCGTCGCGCCCATCCCGAGGTCAATCTCTCGCTCGCCCGGGTCCGCGAGCTGAAGGAGCAGTACTCGTTCGTGGGCAAACCCGAGTTGCCGATCAGCGTCAGCGTCGTGATCGGCGGCAAGGCGCGGAAACTGGACCTGACCGAGGCGATGGCCGCCGCGAGTCAGCCGCTCCTGCTGGAGATTCTCGAATGCGTGAAGACGGCCATTGGCCGGACCTCGAACGACACAGTGGCGGAACTGATGCAGAACATCATTCTCACCGGGGGCGGCAGCCGGATTCGGAATCTCGACACCGAGCTGCAGCGCTTGCTGACCGAGGAGGGCTACGAGAAACCGCGCGTGTTGACCGTGGGCGAGAACTACAAGCAACACGTGGCGAAGGGCGCGCTGGTGGCCGCCCGGCAGGCGCAGGAAAGCCAGTGGCAGACGCTCGGCGGTTAGTCCGCCCCGCGGACTGACCGCGGATCCTCAATCCGGTTCACCTGCCGGATGCGCAGGGGACCTTCCGGCTGTCCGGAGGTAAATTGCCAACCGCGATCAATCAGGCGGCGCCTGGAGTTCGTAGCTGAGAAAGGACAGGCAGTAAATGGCGGCGGTTTCGCTGCGGAGCACCAATGGCCCAAGCGTGATCGCCTGCGCCCCGGAGCCGCGGATCGCGCCCAGTTCCGCCGGGGTGAAATCCCCTTCCGGCCCAACCCACACCGCGATCTGTCGCGGCGGCCGGCCGTGCTCGGCGTGATAAGCCTTCAAAACCTCGCGTGGGTGGCGGCTGCCCGGTTGCAGTGATGCCAGCAGCGCCAGATCGAAGCTCTCGCCGCGCGCCAGGAACACACCCGGCTTGACCGGTTCCTCGATCGCCGGCAACCACGGCGACCCGCATTGTTTGATCGCTTCGATCGCGATGGTCCGCCACTTCTCGGTTTTCCGTTCAGCCGCCTCGCCTTCGAGCTGGGCAACGCTCCGCTCGGACAGCACCGGCACGAGCCGCCTGGCGCCCAATTCGGTGGCCTTCTGCACGATGATCTCCATGCTCTTCGGCTTGGTCACCGCCTGGATCAACGTCAGCCGGCAGGGCAGCGACGTCAGCAGGTTTCGCTGCTGCACGGCGAGTTCCACCCGGCCGCCGGCCGTGTCCCGCACGTCGCACAACAGCTCGTGCCCGGCGCCATCGAGCACGACCACGCGTTCTCCGGGGCCGATGCGGAGCACATGGAGCGCGTGGTGCGCCTCCGGGCCCGTGAGCGCGATCGTGTTGTCCTGGCAGTGTGAAGGCGGCAGATAGAAACGGTGCATGATTCGTGAGGTGCGATTGGCCGGCAACGCCGGCCGGCGCAATCAACTGAAGAATTCCCTGGCCTTCTCGAAAAAACTCTTGGTGCGCGGGTTGACGCTGGCGTCGCAGGTCGCCGCGAATTCCTCCAGTTTCGCCCGCTGGGTGCCGTTCAACCGGGTGGGAACCTCGACCAGCACGCGCACGTGGAGATCGCCGTGACCATGCCCCTGAACATTGCGAATGCCCTTGCCCTTCAGGCGGAAGATCGTCCCGTTCTGTGTCCCGGCGGGAATCTTGATGTGCGCGGAGCCTTCCAGGGTCGGCACCGCCACCTCCGCCCCCAGGGCGGCGTGCACAAAGCTGATGGGCACTTCGCAGACCAGGTCGTCGCCCTCCCGTTGAAAGATGTCGTGGGCTCGCACATGCAGCACAACGTAGAGGTCACCTGACGGAGCGCCGCGCACGCCGGACTCCCCCTTGCCGGTGAGCCGCAGGCGGGTGCCATCATCCACGCCGGCCGGAATGCGGACGGGAATTTGCGAAGGCCGTTCAGTGCGACCGGTGCCCCGGCAGGTGCGACAGGGTTTCTCGACAATGCGGCCGGCACCCTCGCAGCGTGGGCAGCTTTGCCGGACGCGCAGGAACCCGCCCAACACCTGATCCACCTGGCCGCGGCCCTGACAGGTCGAACACGTCTTCGTGCCGGAGCCTTTCTCCGCACCGCTGCCATGGCAGACTTCACACACCTCGGCCTTGTTCACGGTGATCTCCTTCTCGCAACCCAAGGCGGCCTCGGTAAATTCAATCTCGAGGTCGAACCGCAAATCCGCCCCGCGCTCGCCTCCGGGCGGGTGGCCGCGCGATTCGCCGCCGAAGAATTCGTCGAAGATCGAGCCGCCCCGACCGCTCCCGGCGCCGAAGACCTCGCGGAAAATGTCGAAGGGATCGTGGAAGCCGCCGCTCCATTCGCCGCGCGCGCCCGCCGCTCCGGCCCGGGTCCGCGGGTCGAATGCCGCATGGCCATATTGGTCATAGGCCGCCCGTTTCTGGGCGTCATTGAGCACCTCGTAGGCCTCGCCCAATTCCTTGAATTTTTCCTCGGCGGCTTTGTCGCCTGGGTTTCGGTCCGGGTGGTACTTCAACGCGAGCTTGCGATAGGACTTCTTGATCTCCTCGTCGCTCGCGTTCCGCTCCACCCCGAGAACCTCGTAATAATCGCGCTTGGCCATCGGCAGTTGAAAGGTTGGGGCGGGACTAGGCCGCCGGGACAGATGGTTTCCTGGCTACCACCACCGTGGCCGGCCGCAGCAGGCGGTCGCGGAGACGGTAACCCTTGCGCACTTGCTGCAGGACGCCGCCCTCGGCAACGTCAGCGGATTCCTCGTGGGCCACCGCCTCGTGCAATTGCGGATCGAACTTCTGACCCGCGGCCTCGATTTCCTCCAAGCCTGCCTCCGCGAGGAGGCTGCGCAACTGGCTGCCGACCATCGTGAACCCGGTCTTCAGGGAATCGGCCACCGGGCTCGAGGCGTTGTCGGCGGCGGCGAGGGCCATGTCAAGATGGTCCAGCACCGGGATCAGCTTCTGCAGCAGGGCTTCGTTCGCGGTCCGGGCCGCTTCCTGGCGCTCGCGGGCGGCCCGCTTTTTGAAATTGTCCAGCTCCGCCACGGCGCGCAGGTAGCGGTCCCAGTTCTCGTCCGCCTTCGCCGCCTTCGCCTTCAAGCCGGCGATCTCTTCCGGCGTCAACGGTGGGAGGGATGCGTTCCCGGCCTCGGTGCCCGGCGCCGGAGTTACCTCGGCGGTCAGCGTTGTTTCCCCGGCTGACGGGGTTGGCCCCGCGGCCGGCGAACCGACCTTATCAGAATCGGTTGTTGATTTCGTTTTGCTCATCACAATCCAATCGAAGCGCGCACCATACACAAAGCCGCCCCGCGGGGCAACTGGTCAACGCAGCCCCCAGCAATTTCGGAACGTGAGCCCTTCCTCGCGTCTGGGGCCGCACCCCGGGGAAAACTCCGGCGCCAGATTGGATTGCTCGGTTAAGGCAGTTCCCTTCACCGCGGCCAGAGACGACACTCCCCTGTTCCCCATTTCCCTGATCTCTACCGCCAGTCTGTCAAGGAGCAACGGCCTGAAAACCCTGCCCCCCAAGGGCGTCACCCGCTCTGAAACCACAGTTCCCAAGGCAGGTCCGCCTCCAGGTTTCCGAAATCGCTGTCCCCGGCAAATCCCCGGGAATCGGCCGCAACTCACGTGTCAGCTTGCCGGCCAACCGCACACGCCTCGTCGTTGCCATGTTCCCCTGAATGGCCTGCCGAAGCCTGGTCATGAGAGAAGGTCAACTCAGTATCCGCCGGACCCGATGGAACCCGGCTGGCCGGCCGCCGGCACGCCGGCTTCCTCGGCCGCCGCCCGACGCCGGTATTCGTCCAGCATCGCCGCCGTGGCGGTCGCGCCGCAACGGGAGGCGCCGAGGTCGCGGACCTTGATGAGGCCGTCGAGATCGCGGACGCCCCCGGCAGCCTTGACCTGGACTTTGGCCGAGACGCTCGCTCTCATCAGCGCGAGGTCATGCTCGGTGGCGCCTTGGTAATTGTAGCTGCCGTCGGGCTGCTTCACGAAGCCGTAGCCAGTCGAGGTCTTCACCCAGTCGGCGCCGGCGCGCTCGCAAAGCTGGCAGAGCTGGCGCTTGAAATCATCGCTGCCCAGCCCCGCTCCGCCCTTGGTGAGATAATCGTTCTCGAAAATCACCTTCACTTTCCCGCCATGCCGGTGCGCCTCGTCGCCGACGGCTTTGACATCACGCTCCACGTATTCCCAGTCGCCGCTCAGCGCCTTGCCGAGGTTGATGACCATGTCAATCTCGACCGCGCCGTCGCGGCAGGCCAGCTCGGTCTCGTAGCGTTTCGACTCGGTGCAGGCGTTGCCATGCGGAAAGCCGATCACGCAGCCGACGCGCACGCCGCTCCCGCGCAACAGTTCGACGGCGCGCTTGACGGCGTAGGGCTTGATGCAGACCGAGGCGACGCCGTATTTCGCAGCAACTTTGCAGCCGGCCTCCAGTTCCTGGTCCGTCAGCGTCGGATGCAGGAGCGAGTGGTCAATCATCCTGGCGAGTTCGGAGTAGGTGTATTTCATGGGAGAGCCTTTTAGCTGCCAGGTTTGTTTCATTCAGTAGGGAGCGGCAATCGGCTCGAACGTCATGCCGTTGAAATCGTGCAGGAGCTTGGCGTCGCCGAGTTTGTTCGCACTCTTGATGGACCGAGCGAATAAGCAGCCATGCTCCGCCCAGACCAAGCGCTTTCCGTCAACGTCCGCCCATTCCCACGACGGGCATTTCAATGAACTGCCGGATTCAGCCTGCTTCAATTCATGCTCATCCCAATAGCAGCCTTTCCCGGCGGGCGAGCCAACTTGAGCGTGGGCAAGTTTCCTAAGAAACCAACCTCTGGGCAGAGTCTTCTCAAAAACGGTAGCCCCACCACAGGCGGCCGCGTGTTGGCTACGAAGGATCCAGCCGTCGCGCTGTAGTCTGACATAGTAGACGCCAGGACACTCACCACCATAATAAGCAGTGGGTGCGAAGGCCGTATCGCGGGAAACCTCGCTACTGTCCCGCAGTTGGATGTGGCCATAGCCGTCGTTCACCCAGTACTTCCGCTGGTCGGTGAAGAGTCCGCCTCCGTGCCAGCAGTCACCCTTGCCAAGAAGAACCAAGGCCTTGAGCCACGGCGTCCGCGAGATCGCCGTCCACGCGCCGCCGGTCTTGGATTCGCCACGGCCGTTCATCGCGAAATAGATGAGATACTTGCCGTCGGGGGACACGTCAGAACGACGCTCGTAAATCCGGCCTCGCAACCATTGTCCAACGTGAAACTCGTCTGTCGTCCGGTTCCAGAGAATCGAGCACACCGACTTGGAGGGTCCCCGCCTCAGGACCAGCCCAACCGGAGCCGATCGGGCCATCAGAACGTGCAACCGAGCAGGGAACGTGGTTGACATGTTTGGAGCTGAAAATCAGATGCCGAGTTTGTCATCCGAAGAACGATGCCAGCACGTTGCGGGCGACTTGGATGGCGGCCTGGCGACCGGCGAGCGTCTTGCCGAAGGTGTCGTCCTCGACTTCGATGCACACCGGGCCGTCATAACCGACCTCCATCAACGCCGCCATGAACCCCGCCCAGTTGATGTCGCCGTAGCCGGGAATCCGCGGTTGATGCCATTCCAGTGGCACCGCGAACACGCCGACGTCGTTGATCCGCTCGCGGCGGATGCGCACGTCCTTCGCATGAAGGTGAAAGAGCTTGTCCTTGAACTCGCGCAGCGGCGAAACCGGGTCCATCCATTGCAGGATGAAGTGCGACGGATCGTAGTTGAGGCCGAAGTTCGGGCTGGGGAGGTCGCTGAAGGCGCGCCGCCAGATCACCGGCGTGGTCATCAGGTTCTTGCCGCCCGGCCATTCGTCGTCGGTGAAGAGCATCGGACAGTTCTCGATGCCGATCTTGATGCCGTGGTCCTCGGCGAACGCAATCAGCGGCCGCCAGGTCTTAAGGAAGCGCGGCCAGTTCGCGTCCACCGACTTGGTCCAGTCGCGGCCGACGAACGTGTTGACGTTTTTCAGACCGAGCAGTTCGGCGGCGAGGATGACCTTTTTAAGATGGTCCGTGGCCTTCTTCGCCGTGACCGGATCGGGATCGAGCGGATTCGGATAATAGCCGAGGCCGCTCAGGCTGACGCCGTGCTTGGCACAGAGCGCGCTGACGTCGTCGGCTTGCGCCTGCGTGAAGCCGGTGACGTTGAGGTGCGTGATGCCGGCGTATTTGCGTTCCGCTTTGCCCACGGGCCAGCACATGACCTCGACGCACGCGAGCCGTTCGGCGGCGGCAAATGCGAGGATTTGGTTGAGATTGAGTTCAGGAAGAATGGCAGTGACGAATCCGAGTTTCATAGGTTGGCGGGTGGAGGTAGTTGGTTGAGCCTGAAAAAGCGCAAGCGGTATTGGACCGAGGTTCACTTAAATTCTCCGAAGCCGAACACCTTCTCCGGCACATGAAAGGCGATCCGGCCGGGTTCCGACGTTTCCAGGAACGCCATCATGCGCGCGTTCCACTCCGCCAGCTTGGGATCCTGGCGGCTGCGGTTCCAATGCGCCTCGCTCGGTGCCGTTGCGAACAGGCAGAGCCGGCCGGCCTCGTGATAGACAGCCATGCTGACGCCATGGTCGCTCATGCCGCGCGCAATCTCGGGCCAAAGCTCATCGTGGGCCTTGCGATAGCCCGGCAGGGCGCCGGGTCTCAATTTCATCGTGAGCGCGATCGTGAACACAAAACGCCTAAACCTTCACCCACGATTTCGACCGGTTGCTGTTCACGATCGCCTCGCCGACGGCGACCTCCTGATGACCATCCTCGGCCGTGGCAAACAAATGCTGACCAGGATCGCCGGCGATGGCGGCGTAGATCGAACGGAAGCTCATCTTGAACGTGTCGGGGAAACCCTCGACGTGGCCCGGCGGATAATCCATGAAGCCGGCCGCGCCGTTGCCAAAGGCGGGCGTGGCCCGCACAGCGGTTTCGTTGGCGCCATCGCGGTTGCCGAACCGCAGCATCTCCGGGTCTTCGGAGCACCACCACGCGGACTTCTTTGACCCGTAAATCTCGATGCGGATGCAGTTCTTGCGGCCGGCGGCCACCTGCGAGACGCCGAGGTTGCCGCGCGCGCCGCTGGCGAATTCCAGCAGCACGTTCGCAAAATCCTCGGTCGCGACCCGGTAACGGGCGTAGCGCAGCTTCGCGTCCGCCTTGGCGAACGTCGGCACCTCGCCGAGGGGCCGCTTGCGCGTCTGGTGCAACGTGCCGAGGTCGGCCAACACCGATTTGATCCTGGCGCCGAGGATGAAAGACACGGCGTCCATCCAGTGCGTGCCGATGTCGGCCACCGCGCGCAACGTCCCGCCCTCCCGCGGGAGCAGGCGCCAGTTGTAATCGGTGTCCTTGAACAGCCAGTCCTGCAAATAGGAGCCATTGACGTGGATGATGTCGCCCAATTCGCCGCGTGCGACCAGGTGGTGAAGTTGCAGGACGGCGGGGTAGAACCGGACGTTGTAGTTCACCGCGAAGACCCGCCCGGCGGCGCGCACGGTCCTGACGATCCGCGCCGTCTCGCGCGTGTTCATCGCCAGCGGTTTTTCGCAGACGACGTGCTTGCCCGCCCGCAACGCCGCCAGCGACATCTCACAGTGGAACCGGTTGGGCGTGGTGATGTGGACCACGTCCACATCAGGGCAGGCCAGCATTTCGCGATAGTCGGCAAACGCCTGCGGGATGGCCAGTTTGACGGCGGCTTTGGCGGCCAGGTCAGCCACGTCACAGATCGCGGTCACGGTCACACCGAGGCGGCGCAGCGCCTCGACGTGAACAGGACCGATGAAGCCGGTGCCGATGACGCCGGCCCGGAGGGAAGCGGTGGGTTGGGCGATGTTCATGTTCAAGGATTAGCAGGCTTGAGTGGCACCACACTTGATGGGAGCCGGCGGTCCACAGATGACCAGACTGGCCGGCCGCGGCCGTTTGGCGGCGCCGATGGCGTTATGAAACTCATATCGGTCGCCGCGGTACAGCGTATCCTCGAACCACAGCGGCGACTCCGCGTGGCCGACGGCCCGCACGCGCAAGGCAGCCGTCCCGGCGGGCACCCGCAATCGCCGCGCATCGGCGGACGACAGGTTTACGGCCTGAATCGTCTCGTCGGCCGCGGTGACCGGCAGGCCATATTTCCGGGTCAACAGATCGTAAAGCGATCCTTGCACCAACGCCCTGGTCAGTCCGGGACAGAGCCGGGCCGCGAGGTGACGCCGCTCCAGAATCACCGGCTCGCCCTCCACCAGTCGCAGCCGCTCGAAGTAGTAGAGTGGGTCGCCCTCGCCCAGCCGAAGCGCCTGGCGGACCTCGTCGTGGGCCCGCCCGGCCTTCAAGGACTCGAACTTGAGCACCCGCGTCGCGGACTGCTTCCCGGCCAGCGCCGCCTTGCGGGTGAAACTCATCAGCGACTGCAGGTCGTAGTCCAGCACGCCCTCGCGCACGAAGCTGCCGACGCCCTTGCGGAATTCGAGCACGCCCTCGACCACGAGGTGCGACAGCGCTTTGTTCGCGGTGACCCGGCTGACGCCGAAGCGTTCGCCGACCTCGCGTTCCGTGAGAAACTGCTGACCGGCCTTGAACTCGCCGTCGCGGATGAGCCCCTGGAGCAGCCCGTTCAACTGCCGGTACACGGGATCTTTGACCAAGCGCCCGGTCTTCAATGGCGTCGGCATGACAACTGGTGGCATAGCCACTTGTTTGGTAGTCAAAGCGCCCCGCCACTGTCAACCCCAAACCATGTGAGCGGCAAACCTTTCCGCGCCAGGGCCAGCGCGAAGGCAATTGCCAACCGAAGCGGCCAGCACGCGAAAGACCTGTGGCGGAATACGACAGCGCTTGCCCGCGGCCACCCCTGACCGCGATTGGCATCGGTTGGCAAGGCACCGCACCGGCAACCCCGTTGGCACGGGGCCACGCGAGGGGTTGGAGAAAATCGGCGCCGGCTACTTCGCGGGCGTCGCGTTCGTGCCCGCCGGCGGCACGGTGACCGGCGGGGTGGTCACCGCATTGGTTGCGGCCGCGGCCTTGTTCTGCAACTCGCGGGTGAGGACGTCGGAGAGGTTGGTCAGGTTCGAACCGGCCGGAAGATTGGCCTGGGCCGCCGCGGCGGCGGCCGCGCGCTTCAGCATTTCCCGTTCAATGCCGCGGGGACCCGACTTGGCCTCATGGTTCATCAGGATGGCCAGCACCAGGCACAGGCCGAGAAAGAAGCCGGCGCCGTACTTGGTGATGCGGCTGAGCACCGTGCCGGATCCGGCGCCAAACAGCGCGTCGGAGGCCGCACCACCGAAGGCCAGGCCGGCGCCCGCTTCCTTTTTGGGAAGTTGAATCAGCACCAGCAGGATCAGCAGGAGGCTGTTCAGTGTCAGCACCAGCGTCAGGAGAGCAATGATCAGACCCATAAGTAATAATTCTGTCCGTTAGATCGAATTTTTCACGATGTCGGAGAAGCTGCGAACCTCGAGTGCGGCGCCGCCCACCAGCGCCCCATCCACATCCGGCTGCCCCATCAATTCGCGGGCATTGGCGGGCTTTACGCTGCCGCCGTATTGGATGCGGACCCGCCGCGCCACCGCCTCGGTGAACATGGCGGCGAGCACCTTGCGAATGAACGCGTGCGCCGCCTGGGCCTGCTCGGTCGTGGCGGTCTTGCCGGTGCCGATCGCCCACACCGGTTCATAAGCGATGACCGTTTCCTCCACCTGGTCGGAGGTCGCCCCCGCCAGGCTGCCGCGGACCTGGGTTTCCAGGACCTTCTCGGTCTGGTCGGCCTCGCGCTCGGCCAGCGTCTCGCCCACGCAGACGATCGGCTTCAGGGCGGCGGCATGGGCCGCCAACGCTTTTTTGGCGATGAGTTCGTTCGACTCCTTTTGATACTGGCGCCGCTCGGAATGGCCGAGAATGACATAGCGCACCGAGAATTCCTTCAACATCGCCGCGGCGATTTCGCCGGTAAACGCGCCGAAGTTGTGCTCGCTCATGTTCTGGGCGCCGAGCCGGATGTTCGAATCGAGAACCACCTTGGAGACGTCGGTCAGGGCGGTGAAGGGCGGACAGACAACGAGGTCCACCTCCTTGATGCTGGCCAGCTCGCGTTTAAGGCCGTTCACCAGGTCAACCGCCTCGGCCACGGTCTTGTTCATCTTCCAGTTGCCGGCGATGATCAATTTGCGGTCCTTATTCATGCGAATCCAAAGGTTCCATTGAGTTGAATGTCACGTGTCCGGGGCGGTTCACTTGTCCGCCAGCGCCGCCACGCCGGGCAGCACCTTGCCTTCAAGAAACTCGAGGCTCGCGCCGCCGCCCGTGCTCATGAAGGTCACCTGCCCACCCAGACCGGCCTTGTTCAGCGCCTTCACGCTGTCGCCGCCCCCGATGATGCTCGTGGCGCCCCGCTGGGTGGCGTCGGCGACCGCCCGGGCAATCGCGTTGGTGCCGGTGGCGAACTGCTCGTTCTCAAACAAACCCATCGGGCCGTTCCACAAAATCGTCTTCGCGCCGGCGATGACGGCGGCGTAAGCCTTGACCGTTTCCGGACCAATGTCGAGCCCGGCGGCGTTCGCCGGCGTGTCGAGGCTCGTGCTGGCCGTGGGATTCTGCCACTCGATCACCGGCTTGCCCTTCTTGTCGAGCTTGTCCGTCTTGACCGGTGTGGCGACCACGTCGTCCACCGGCAAAAGGAACTGCACCTTCCGCGCCGCCGCCTTGGCCAGCGCCGCCCGGGCGACCTCGGTCTTGTCGGCCTCGACCAGGGACTTGCCGGTCTGGTGTCCGTCCGCCAGACGGAACGTGTAGGCCATTGCGCCGCCAATGAGAATGGAATCGGCCTTCTCCAGCAGGCGGTCAATGACCGTGATCTTGTCGGAAACCTTCGCCCCGCCGAGAATCACCACGAACGGCCGGGCGGGGTGTTCGAGCTCTTCCCCGAGGAACTTCAGCTCCTTTTCCATGAGCAGGCCGGCGGCCGCCACGCCGCCGCGCGCGGCCACGACCCGCGCCACGCCCTCGGTCGAGGCGTGCGCCCGGTGGGCGGAGCCGAAGGCGTCGTTCACGTAGGCCTCGGCCGTCTTGGCCAGTTTCTCCGCAAACGCCGGATCGTTGGCTTCCTCCCCGCTGTAAAAGCGAACGTTCTCGAGCAGGAGCAGTTCGCCATCCTTGAGCGCCTGGGCAGCCTGCTCGACCTTGTCACCGATGCAGTCGTCCACGAACGCCACCGGCCGGACCAGCAATTCCGCCAGCTTGGCGGCCACGGGCGCCAGCGACATGGAAGGCTCGCGCTTCCCTTTGGGCCGGCCCAAGTGGGCGGCCAGGATCAAACGGGCGCCCTGCCGGACCAGTTCGGTCAGCGTGGGGAGCGTCTCCTGGATCCGGGTGGCGTCGTTGATGACCATCTGGCCATCCTTCTCCTCCATCGGGACGTTGTAGTCCACCCGCACGAAGACGCGCTTGCCGCGCAAATCCACATCTTTGATCGTCAGCTTGGCCATAAACCAAATTCCAAAATTGAGCGGGAAGGATAATCGAGCCGCCCGGTGAGTCAAAGAGAAATCCCGCAGAATCCCGCAGCTCCGCAGCTCGGGTGAATCTGGCCGACGGGCGGGCACTACCTTGGGGGTGCCTCGGCCCGGTCGGCACGGAATCTGATCCGATAGACCCGGTTGGGATCGCAGCGGCCCGGATTCGGAACCAAAACGAACTTGCTGCTGACCACCGGCTGCAGATCCTGCCCCTCGGTGACGGTGATGTTCTTCAGCCGGTGCGCGAAGAACTCGATGATCGGCCGGCCGCCGCGCTGCGAACCGTTGGTGTTGACCGGCGCAAAGGATTTCGCGCCCCAACGCGGTCGGATCTCGAAGGTGAACTCCCCTTTATGTTCGAGCAGTTTCTGGTCCCATGCCCTGTCATGATCCGCCATGCGTGCCTCCCACGCCGGGTCGCCGTAGAACGCCACCGTGTCGCGGTCGTAAAGCAGTCCTTCCTTGTCCGCCTGGCTCAACGGAGTGGATTGCAGGCGATGGATCAGCGCCGCTTGGTTGGCGAAGAACGCCTCGGCGAAGGTGTAGCGGCCCGGCTGCTCCAGGAAATAGTCCAGGCAACCCCAGCCGGCGTAACCGTACCAGGAAGTGACCGTGTAGCCGATCATCTGGTTGACTCCACCGCTGTTGAGGAACGCCAGCGCCATTGCGTCCGGACCATCAATGTGCCCCATCAGACAATTGCCGACCGGCAGATAGAGTTTCGGATTCCGCGACTGGATCGGGTGGCGCCGGCCCTGGGTGTCCAGTCCATACAACACCCCGTTCTCGCAACGGAACTGGCCATTCCGATACCGGTAGCCGATCTGCCAGTCGTGCTCCGTGGCATGGCCCGAGGTGACAAAGAGATCGGCCTGGTAGTCGGTGAGCGTCTTGACCAGGGCCTCGGTGGTGTCGGCCGGGCCTTTCAACTCCTGCGGCGCGCCACGTTTTTCCTTTTTCACCATCCGGCCCTGGTTGAGTTCGCAATACCAAACGCCCTCGTCGCACATTGGCAGCGCAACGTCCGTGCCGCCGGCCACCTTGTGGACGACGAGCGGTTTCTGCCAACGGGCAATTCGGAGGGTGTTGGCCGCATTGTAGCCGGTGAGGATGCCCCAGAAGCAATCCGTGTACGGGTCGTCGTCGAACTGCCGTGTCATCCGGTGGACCGCTGCCACGAACTCGCGGCTGACCTCGGCCGGCTGGGCGACGAAGCAGACGTAGCGCGGAAACTGGCGACGCAGGGCCGGCAGGGCTTCCGTCACCGAAGATTCATAAGTGACCACGGTGGCGTGATGTTGCTGCACGAGCGCTTCGACGACGCGCTGCCATTCCGCATTGCCGTTGGTTTTTCGGGAGACCACGGCGGCGTAGTCCGCACCAAAACCCACCGCACCGGCGGTGAAGATCGCCCCGGCCAGCAGGATCCCGAGCTTGTTCACGGGCCCAGCTTTGCATCCGCCGCGCGAGATGCCAGTGCGAAATTCGCGCTATGCCGGCCGCCGGCCGGATCCCGTTTCCGCCGTGCAGTTTTGCTGCCGCGGGTGCCGCTTGGAAGTGTGGCGTCGCCGCAACGTGCCTCGTTTTCAAGCTCCGGGAGGAACCGGAAGGCGAGAACTCGAGTTTGGCGACCCTGCCGGGACTCTAACCCAGACTTCATGACGCGGAACCGACACCGGCACACGCGACCGAAGGCCCGCCGAGAGACCGTGCGGGGAGACGGCAGGGCGTATGCGGTGCGAGCATAGGTTCCCGCTTTGAACTTCCGGGCCTTTCCGAACGAAACAGCCCACCAGCCTGAGCGAACCACGGCGGAGTCCGTCGCAGCTCACAGGACAACATCCGCGTGCGCCTTCAATTCACGCCGAACGCCGTGCCCCATGTGGTCGAGAAAAATGCGGACACCTTCCCGTCGCGCGAACTTGAAGGCCGGGACCAGATCACTGTCGCCGGTAACAACAACGATGGTGTCCACCATTGCGCGCAACGAAAGTCGAGCGATGTCCAGGCCGATGCGCAAATCTACGCCCTTTTGTTCCAAGTCTGGCACGATGTCGTGTGCCGTGGGTGGGCGGGGTGCCTTGACCATCGCTTTGAACGCGCTATCACCGAGTTTCCACCCGTGCACAGCAACTTCCCCAAGCCGAACCGCAAAATTCGGAGTGAGTTCCAGCTTGTCGAGGAGGCTTACCTGGCGCCCGAATTCCGGGGTTGTCGCGAGGTCGCGCTTGGAGCCGTCAATCGGGTTGGTAAGGCAATCCTTGGCTGGCGAGGCATCGTAGAAGTAAATCCGGAGAAGTTCCCGATTGGCCAATTTGGGGTGACTCGCGATCCGCTGGCATTCTTGATCCACGTCACTGGCCGTCGGGAAATGCCCCAAAGTGCGCTGCAGTTTCTTCGTCACGAAGCCGCCGTCCAACAGGATGGCATACTTGAAGGCCATAAATAAAAGTGGCCCGGATCACTCGTGACACCTTGCGGTGTGCTTGGATCAATGACGAATGAATGGGCCGTGTTATCTGCCGTATTTCTGCCACGGGTCACACCACGATGCAAGTCTTTTTACAGTCTTTTTTACTGTCTTTTTCCACTGATCGTGCGAGCGCGACAATCAGCACATACCAACACAGGTGATTGCAGTTGAACTGGTTGCGACCTGGAATGGCATAAGTTTCCGCCCCTATCCCTGACGCTGCCAGCGGCGAACTTGGCCCCCGGCTTCCGGGGAGGGGGCCATCGTAGCGACGCCGTAAAGACCGGCAGACGCGCCGGGGTGGGAATTCGCTGGCGTTACACTCGCCCGCCCCGGATGGTCGCGCGTAGGCCGCAACGGTGCGCGGCCGGCCGCGAGAACAACAAGCCCCCGCGCGTCGCGACCGCACCGGTGTTCGGGTTGGCGGCCAGGGGGACAAGGAATCTACTTTGACGCGGCCGGCCGGCGTGCGACGGGTGGAGGCCCCCTTTTGACGGGTACCCTGTGAATCAATTGTCACCCACGATACAAATTGGCCTTCGGGCGGGTAGCTACCTACAGCGGCACTCATGGATTACCGCGCCGCCGCTTCAGATTTGAAGCCGCGCGTTGCGGCAGTATTTCACTGCCTGAGCGATGTCAAGTTCGCTGGTCTGCGGCCCTGATCGGACGTAGAAGTGGGTGCGGTTTGAAAGGCGCAGAAGCGCCGCCTGCGGGGCCGCGCCTACGCCAACGCAACAAACCCTATACCCGACAAAATCCGGGTCATCTTCGATCCGGCTGTGAATGTAGTGGGAGAACTGCCCGCCGATCGAACTGGCAATGAAGTCATGCAATCGCTGGCGGAACGTATCCTCAGAGCCGTTGCAGCTTTGAAGATCATCAGCGAGGCCCCAAGGCTGCCCCGTGTCGTCAACGCCGATGAACAGGCTGCCGCCGCCGGAGTTAAGGAAGGCCACGATTGTCTTCAGGACATTCCGTCTGGGCTCTTCGTCCGCATGGCCACGCTCGCGGTTCCATAGCAGCGACCGTTTGAATTCGACGTGCTGCCCTTCGCCCTGTTTGCGGGCCTCCGTCAGCGACGGATGGATATGCTGACGCCGGATTTCGTCACGAACGAAGTGGACGATTACTATGCTTACCACCACCAGCCATGCCGACGTAGCCACTCCGATGTTGAACCGTCTTTGATCCCAAATGGCGCGCTGTTCGGCGGAAAATTCCTTGGTGACTATCACCGTTGCGATTGGCCGCTGGGCAGTGTCGGTGACGACGCGGCTGGCCAGAACGTACGGCTTGCCGTCCAAGACGAGTTCGCGGCGGGAGTAAAGCTCAGAAAGGAACGCCGGGTCAGCGCGCAAGGGCAACTCGCCAAAGACCTTTTGGACTTCTCCCTTTTGATCGAAGACTGCGTAATCAACCGCCCATTCAATTGAGTGAGCATTCACCCGAAGCGCATCTTCCAGCGTATCCCCGAACTTGGCGGCGTTGGCAAGCAAGACCGCGTCCGCGTCTTTGAATCTCGATGCGCCGGTCAATCCGAGAGCGAGTGAACCGCCCTTCAACTCCCTGGCAAAGACCCTCCATTGTTCGCCATCTCCTGACACGAGACTTTGAAGACCAGTGAATGAGATATTCGTTGGAGCCACAAGGCGACCCAACAATTCCGGGGAGGGACCTTCGATGTCAATCACCATGCCGCTAGGAGTGAAGACGTACCATTCACCCGCGGTGATGAGAGCTTGCCGGTAAGCGGTCCGGTTCAGCCCATTCGTGCCGGCAAGCTCCCCGGCGATCTCCTTCGCCCCGGCGTTTGCCTCGGAAACGGCCGCTGAAACCAGTTGATGCCGGACAAAGATGAGCTGGCCTCCGCCGATGCCAGTGAACAGGACGGCGAACAGCCCGGCTGTAGCAATCGCCCTCCGCCTGATTGTCATGGCAATTTGTCTTGCTCTCAGTAGTGCCTGCACATGTTCCACAAGGGCTGGCTCCTGGCTTCCGGGTTGCCCGCGTGTCACGGCGAGCGGAGACGGTAGAAGCGGGCGGGATAATTCGTCCACTGGGGATCGCTAAAATAGGAGGAGCCACCGGTCAGGATGTTGGCTCCCACCACAGACCAGGTTGGATTGGCCAGGTTCGTGCAGGCTTCAACCACAACGACCGGACTGCTGCTCCCATTGATCGTGAACCCGAACCGGTTTGTCCGCACGCCAAAGCTGACATCGCTGGTTGGCATCAGTGGGTTCCAGAGGACAGCCCATGTGCCCCAACCCGTCGTCCCCGGCAGGTAATAGACGGTCGCCGGAGTATGGTAGAACACGTCCCAGGAAAGGGAAACGGCGTTCCCTTGGAAATAGACTCCTCCGAGGCTGTAGCACTCCTCGAACGCCGCACCCCCGATGCCGGTGACACTTTTGGGAATCGTGATGCTCGTCAGACCCCAGCAGCCAGCGAACGCCGAGCCCCCGATGGTAGTGACGCCGTTGCCGATTGTGACGCTGGTCAAACTGGTGCAGCCACCGAACGCATAGCCCCCGATGCTAGTGACGCCATTCCCGATCGTGGCGCTTGTGAGCCTCGTGCAGCCACCAAACGCATTGTCCCCGATGCTAGTGACATTATTGGGGATCGTGACGTTGGTCAGGCTGATGCAGCCAAAGAACGCACTGTCCCCGAGGCTGGTGACCGGCAGGCCATCAATCGTGCTTGGGATAATCACCGCACCGCCGAACCCGGTGTACCCGGTAATGGTGATAGTGCTGTTATTCGTCGTGTAAGTGTACGGTACTTGTCCCTGCGGGTTCCACGTTGGAAGACCACCGAACGTGAAGCCCCAGCCCGTAGTTCCCGGTACATAATAAACGGTTGCATTGGTGTCCCCATAGAACACATCCGCACCAAGGGTGGGAGCGTTGCCTTGAAAATACATTTTCGTCAAGTTGTTGCAATATTCAAAGGCCCCGTCGCCGATGTTGGTGACGCTGTTCGGGATGGTCACGTTGGTCAAGCTGGTGCAGCCAGAGAACGCATCGTCCCCGATGCTGGTGACCGGCAGACCCTCAATCGTGCCTGGGATAATCACCGCACCACCGCGCCCGGTGTATTGGGTGATGGTGATGGAGCCGTTGTTCGTCGTATATGCCGCTGGCATGAGGGGGTCCCACAGAAAGGCCGGGAGACCACCAAACATCGAGGGCCAGCCCGTAGTCCCCGCCAAGTAATAGACGGTCGCCTTGTCACCGAAAAACACAGATCCACCAAGGGTGGGAGCGTTGCCCTCGAAATAGACTTCCGTCAAGCTGGTGCAGTATTCGAACGTCCCGTACCCGATGTTGGTGACGCTGTTGCCAATCGTCACGCTTGTCAGATTGGTGCAGTTCCAGAACGCATTCTCGCTGATGCTGGTGACAGTGTTGGGAATTGTGATGCTGCCGAGGCTGGTGCAATCAGAGAACGCACTTTCCCCCACGTTGATAACGCTATCACCGATCGTGATGTTGATCAGGCCGTTACAGTTATAGAACGCTTCGCCTCCGATGCCGGTGACGCTGTTGGGGATCGTGACGGCGCTGAGGCTGTAGCACTCATAGAACACACTGGCCCCGATGTTGGTCACGCTGCTGGGGATTGTGACGTTGGTCAAGCCGGTGCAGTATTCGAACGTCCCGTACCCGATGCTGGTGACGCCGTTGCCGATTGTCACGCTGGTCAGGCTGGCGCAGCCAGCGAACACAGCTCTCCCGAGGTTGGTGACGCTATTCGGGATGGTCACGTTGATTAGGCTATAGCTGTATTCGAACGCCCCGTCGCCGATGCTAGTGACACTATTGGGGATCATCACGTTGGTCAGGCTGATGCAGCTAGAGAACGCATTGGTTCCGATGCTGGTGACCGGCAGGCCGTTGATTGTGCTGGGGATGACCACCGTTCCGCCGGGACCGGTGTATCCCGTGATGGTGATTGTGCCGCCACTGGTCGTGTAGAGGAACTGGGCTTGCACTGCGGCGGGCAGAGCGAGAAAGAGCAGGAGCGGCAGGATCCTCACGGCCCAGGCGGTTCTCAAACTCAGGGAAATCTGCCTTTTCATACTTTCGGCAGGGTAGTGACAGGGTGGCAGTGAAACAAGGAAAAACCAGGATCGAAACACCGTGCCGAGACGGATTCACCCACTGTTCAGCCCTGCACCGTTCTGCGGGCTGGCAACCGTTGGCTTCCTTTGGAAATCCGCCCCAGCCGCCAAAGGAGATGGAGCCATGAACCGCGCCCCCATTTACTGCCGGGTGTCATCCTCAACCTGGCGCGGCTCTGGACAGAGGTTTCGAGCGACCAGAAGCAGCGGTTGCAGAAAGTGCTGTTCTCGGAGAGAGTAATTTTTTCAGCCGGAGAATTTGGAACCGCCGTAAAGCCCCTGATTATCAAGCTGTTGGAGAAGCCGGAAGGCGCGAAGTCAAGTTTGGCGACCCTACCGGGACTCGAACCCGTTTTAGGCCATGTTTGACACTGCGCGAAAACCGTATCGGAACCGCATGAACACTGATTCACCCTGCATTTACAGGCGATTTAGCGTTTCGAGGTCAAATGCGGGTTTCACGCGGCTTTGGTGTGCTAAGATGTGCTAGGATCGCGGAGAGCCATTCCCCTGCCCTTCCCGCCCGCCCTACGGGCAGCCGAAACGCAGCGCCCTTTCTACCCGCCGCAAGGCGGAATGTCGCTCCTGAGTTGAATGCGTGCGTCTGGCGGGCATCGTGGCGCGGACGGGCAATCGGCGCCACGCGCGGAGCGACCAGGAGGAACGGCAACGAGCCGCGCGCATCGTAGCGACGCAGTAAAGGCCAGCAGGCACGCCGGGGGCGGAATCCGCTGGCGTCACTCTCGCTCGCCCTGAATCGTCGCACGTAGGCCGCAACGGTGCGCTGCCGGCCCCGAGAACAACGCGCCCCCGCGCGTCGCGATGGCGCCGGGGCAGGCCGGCCGGGGGACAAGGAATCTACTTTGACGCGGCCGGCCGGCGAGGGACGGATGGCGGCCCCTTTTTGACCGGGATGGCCTCAACGTTCACCGTCAGCCGTGAGACACAGTGGCCTTTGGGAGATTGCCGGCCTCCAGTGGAGAAACAAGCCTTGCCGGGCGGGGTGATTTCTGAGACAAGGAAACCATGAAAGCGACCCTTCCCAGGCTCTTCTGCTGTGTGGTACTCATGCTCACGTTTGCGGGGTGTGGGTCACCGATGAGATTCAGCCAGTACTCAGGGACGCCACGACACTGGCAAACAATGCCAGATTCCATTGCCGAAACATCTTTCAAGCTCCCTGTATATCGAACGTGGCCCGACCGACCATTCGAGGTCCTTGGAACTTTGCGCTTTGAGAACCCCAACAAGTACTGGGACGACGGCGTAATAAACGAGGCTGTCGCTGCGGCCAAGAGCAAACACGGCGACGCGATTGTCATCCGCTCCGGTTCCGAGTTCGGCGTCAGTGAAAACATCGGTTCTAGCGAGGACCCGATGCAATTCACCCAACAGCACCAGATCACGGCGCTGGTGATCAAGTGGAAACCCAAGGCGGCCGTCGATGCGGAGATGGCACAACTGCGGTCGTTCAAAGAGGATTTCAAATCGAAATACGGCGACCTTTGCAGAAGTGCGTCTCTAGTCGATTCGGCAGTGGCGTATCTACAGTGGACCGGAATGAGTTTGGATTCCGCGTCAGCAACAGAGAAATTGAAAGACGTTCTGACCCAAATCAAGGATACCCAGCAAGGCGAACTGGATGGCAAATGGCTCTACCGATGCAGCTACAGCAGAAGCCGTTTGACTTCATCTTATAGTGATTTCTTTTTCGGAATCGCCTTGGTGACACTGAAGGATAACGTGCTTACGGTCGTTTCGACTTCCGGGCAGGAAATCACCTTTAGTGGAAGCTCCGACAAAGGGCGAGTCACCGGGAAGATGGGCATCAGGTCGGTTTCCATCAATTGTGACGGGGTTGCATCTAAAGAGAAAATCTCCCTGTCCGGCCAAGGACAAATACCCGACGGGACCTTTCAAGCCAATCTCATATTTCAACGTTAGGCCAAAAACACCAACGACTGCCTACTATGAAAAAGACAACCTTGCTCTTGATCGCTGCCATTGTCGCCTGCTGGGGCGTTTATCATTTCACGGCCAAAGCCGCGGAGGGTGGCGGATTTCAGACATACGAATTTGCCACGATCCGTTGGGCAGGCAGGGAGAACACGCGCTTGGTTCGACCGAACGGCAAAGTCGAAGTACTTCGCTCGGTGCTCAACCGTGTTCAACACCCGGACGGCATGGACGAGCGAGCGTTCTATATGAATGTCGCCATGAACGCTGTTGCCACTGAAGGCTACGATTTCGCAGGAATGACACAGGAGGAAATCGTGATGAAGCGACCAGTTGCGAAGTAGTCTTGGTGCCCGGCGCATGAACGAGGTCATGCTGGAATCGCGCGGCATCACCCCCCCGGACAACGGATTGTGCCTGGGCCGATGCCTCGACACGGCGGCGGAGCCTTCATTGATGCTGTCTTCTGTTGGTGACCAGTAGCACCCCAAAACCTGTCGCTGCAATCGTTACTGCCCACTGTATGAACAGCCTCGACGTGTCTATTTTGACTCCGTCCCCACTCGGTGAAGATGCAATGAATCTATAACCACAAGGTTCGGCGTAAGCGGCGACTCTAAAGGGCCTGCAAGTCCAAGGTGGAAACACTCCCATGAGGACAAAAACCGCGATGCCTGCCAAGATGATTGCGCGCTGAGTCCTGTTAAGTTGGAGCTTCTCAATTGCCGCAGGGATTCCACCCGTCCTTTGGGTTTGGCTGGGGGAACGAGAACACCCATCTGCCGGCTGAGGTTGCGCGGTATCGCTGCACATCTCCCTTGGTGGTAGCAGCGACGTACAGGCAATCTGGGGCTGTCTGTGTGGCTCTTGCTGCCGGGTGGCGGCGGTGATGGCTTCGTCATCTTGATATTTCTGGTGGAGAATCAGGACCTCTTTGACCGTCATCCGGCGCCCATCAGGTGCCCTGCGTGCTGACCAATCGAGCGACACTTTACCCTCTTTGGTCGCTTTCGTGAGCGCAGGCACGTCATAGTCAGTCTCAGTGCCGTCGGGATTCTTCACCCAATACCACATTGTTGTCCTACAGGTTGTGCATTTGCCGGACCCAACCGGGCGTTTCAACGGTGATCTGGCAACTGACTTCCGACATGGCCTTTCGTTGAATCGGCATCATGCTCCTGCCCATTCACGGGTCAAGCCCGGTTTACGCCGGAACAGGGGCCGCGCGCATCATACGGGGCCGGGCAGAGAGCGAGGGTGACGGGCCAACGCGGAAAACCCGCGACTGCCCCCCGCGCTGCAACAGGTCGCTTTCCCGGTTGCAGTCCGGGGCTTTGTAACCTACGTTAGTTGCATGGGTCACTCAACAAAAGCCCATCCGAAAGCCGTTAAGGCCGTGGCGCTTGCCTTGTTCACGGCCGGCAAATCGTCAACCGAAGTCGCCGAAATAACCGGATTGAAACCGGGGTGCATCAAATCTTGGATCAAGCGCGAGAGTTGGACCGCGGCAAGGAGCCAAGCCAGGGAGTTGACCATCGAAACAACCCGACGGGTCGTTGCTGCCGAGATTGATCGTCTTGGCCGGCAAACCCGGCAGACGTTGGCCCAGGGCGTCCACAAGCTGGCCGAGGTCGTGACTGATGAACATGCGACACCGTCCAAGCTGGCAACTGCTGAAACCAAGAGCCGGATCGTCGGGAACCTGGTCGGCAGCGCAAAAGTCCTCCACGATTGGGGGAACGGCACGGACGAGCGTCCGCTGGTGCTGGTCGGGCTGGTAGAACAAGCGATGGACCGCGAGGATAGTGCTGACACAGTTGATGCAACCGTGGTAGATACCGTTCAAGAGCCAGCCTGAGTTGCGACTCGATACGGATCAGCAGGCGTGACGTCAACTCTCCCGGCGTCTGCGGCGGGTGTCGGCATCGTCATCCGTGAGGACGGCGAACCGCACACAAAAGCGCAACTGGTGGAGGAATCGGCTAAAGCGGTGGAAGCACCGGTGGCGCTGGTGCTGGTTTGGAAGTAGCAACACGCTTTGCCACGGAAAGAGACGCGGACAGCAAACATAAGCACTTTGAGGCGTGCGGGAGTGCTACCGGCCGACGGAAGCCGCGTTGGCAGCGGGGGGTTCCGAAGACACGGCCGAGTTCGGGGCAGATTGGCGGCAAAACGTCACGGCGGGAACCTGCCGGGTTTGCTGGCTTTCAAAGGCTCATTTCTCAAAAGTCCATATATGAAGCTCGCGTAGAGAGTTTTCAAAAATCAACCCTCCAAAGCCGGCAAAGCCGGCAGCTTGGCTTTGAACGTGAACACCTGAACGTCCCTCCGGTCAGGCTCCTTCCGCGCCGTCGCGAGAGTGCTTTGCAAGTGCGGCCAGAGTGCGCCGAGACGTTTCGCAAGCCGCTTGGCGGAAAGCCGGTCTGTCAGTTCGCCGTCAACGGCGCAGAGTTTCGGCACAAGCTCGGCGGCCGTGCCGGTGAAGGTCCGGGCCTCGCGCAAGTAGCCGAGCAAGGCCGTGCCGATGGTGTCGTTTTCGAGACAAAAGGCGCTCTTGTCCGCCTCGGCAGTCCGCAAGGCGGCGATAGCCTCGGCTTCCCGCCCAAGAGCGCGGCCGATGTGGACGGCGAAGGCGGCGAAGTCCGGGTGTCGTTTGTTCAAGCCGCTGGGCACGGGCGCCTTGTCGGCGAGGGCAGCGGCGAGCGTCTGCGCGACATGGGAAAGGCCAGCGTCGCGCGCGGCCAGAATTTCCGCGCCAAGCTCGGCGTCGTCGGTGACTTCTCCGTCGCGCCGGTCAAAGCGGTCAACCAAGAGCCGGTCGGCAAGTCCAGAGTCGGCGGCGAAGGTCGGGTTGGCGGTTGTCACGCAAAGCCAGGCGCGCGCACGGAGAATGACAGTTTCGCTGTTCGTGTAGAGCTTGCGTCGTTGCGAGCAGCCGTCCGTTGCCGCGTTGGCGAGTGCGTCCGCCAGCCAGCGGCATTTCGTGTCGGCGTTGTCCAGCGTGAACAGCCCGCCCGCGTCGCAACAGGGCCAGAAATCATCCTCGGCGGCTTCCTCGACCTTGTGCGCGACAAAAGGAATTCCGAAAAGCTCGGCAAAGCCTTTCGCGGTGCGCGTCTTGCCGCTGCCGATGGCGCCGGGCAGGCAGAGCGGTGGCTTGCTGGGTGGGTTGCTCGGCAGTGAGTAAAGCCAGAGCCGCAACAGGTCTTTGCCGTGCGCGGCGATGCAATGGGCGTCGCGGAAAAGTCGGCACGTCTCGAAAGGGTCGCGCGGCTCGGTGAGTTTCCACGGTGCGAGCGTCCGGCCAGCGGCGAACAAAACGCCGTCCGCGCCGTTGTCCACGGTCGAAACCCCTTCCGCCGTTATCTTCGCGGCGCTGCCGTCGCCGTTGGAAAGGTAGATAGCGCCGGGGCGCGACGCCCAGAACGCTTCTGGCAGAATGCCGGTTGTCTGCGCGCCAGAGAGCGCCGCCGTCTCGACTTCTGCGAAGGCGTACTTGAACAGCGGGTCCGCGCGATTGATGCCGAGCCATTCCGAAAACCACGCGGCGAAAGCATCCGCTCGAATTCGCAAAAGCCGCTTGGCCGTCGCGTCAAAGAACATGGCGCTGTCGAAGTCTTGGCGCTCGGCGTGAAAGTAGAGCTTCCCGACGGTGGTAAGCGCGCCGACAACGAGCCTTGCGACGGCGCGGTTGCGGGCCGAGCCTTTGCAGTTGGCGTCTGTCAGAATGCCGAGAATTGCGCCGCGAACCCCTGCCGTGATGCGGTCGAAGTCAGGTGCGGTGTTCCCCCTTTGGATTCGCGGCAGCGGGGCGGCGCTCGCCCGCGCTGGGGCGCGTGGTGCCTTGCCGTAAGCACTGCGCACGGCGGCGCGGGCCTCGGCTTCCGGCAGGGGCGGGCTGCACTGGCCAGCGAACGCGGCAACGACGGCTTCGGCCTCAGCCTGTGATTTGCCGGCGTCGCGGCACTGGCAAGCCAGGTCGAAGGCTGAGGCATTGCGTTCGCCTTGTGACGCTCCGTTGACCAGCAGGCGCAGAGCGGACGGCGGAAGTGTGTTGGCGTCTGGCGGCGGTGCATGGCGGGCAAAGGGTGCCTTCGGCATTTCGGGCAAGAGTTCAAGCGGTGTGGCGTCGGGATTCCACCACGCGGCGGGATCGTGGCTCACAAAGCAGAGCCGGGCGAGGTCCTTCGCCTTTTCGTCAGGGCTGGCTTTGTAGCAGGTGCGCAGGTGCTCGCGGACGGCCGCGTAACTCCGCGCGTGCCGGTCGGCGTCGGCGGCGACGCGGAAAACGACTTTCAGACCGTTGCCCGATGGCGACACAAAAGCAGCGGCAGCGTGCGGGTCCGCGCGCAAGGCGTCGTGAAGCTCGGCAGCGCGGTCGGGGATGGCGTCCAGGTCGGCGCACAGAAAGCCCGCGTGCGCCTTCAATCCGTCATTGGCGCGGCGCGAGAAAGTCCCCGTCCAGAGAATGCCGGGCAGGCGCTTCTTGAGTTCGTCGGCGGCCTCTTTGCCTTTCGTCGCGAGGGTTTGGCGCACGGCGGCAACCTCTTTCGCCCACTTGCCTGCCTTGATTTCTTCGACGATGGCGGCGGGGTCAACGTCGCGGCACGCCGTTGCCCGTGCGTTGGCGACCATTGAAACGCGTGGATTCATTTCACAGCCGCAAGTGTTCGGTGATTGCATTTGATGAACGCGGGCCGTGTGGTAGGATACGGAAGGGTTGGCGAGCGAGTGGAGATGTGGGGAATTGCACCCCATGCACCTTGGATTCTAAGCCGGGCGCAGCACTCAGCCATCCCCTTCCGCTCCGCGCCACTTCGCGGGGCGGTTTTGCTTGGTGGCCGTCCGCCTCGCGGCGGCCCGGCGAGCAGGTCTTGAAGGAATGGTGGAAGGTCGCGAGCCGTTGGCCGCCTCCGCACTGCGTCCTCCGTTGCCGTGTTTGGCCGCCGGTTCATGGCTGGACGCCGAATTCGCGTTCAAGGTGGGCCAAGACCGTGGAATAGCGGAACAGTACAGCGCGGCCGATTTTGAGGTGCGGAAGACGCTCCCGTTTCAGCCAGTCGTCAACCGTCCGGGGCGAACGGCTGAGGAGTGCCGCAAGTTCGCGTTTCGTGAGTAACCGCTCCGTGTTCGGGGCGGTTCCGGCGTCAAGTTCAGCAGTATTGGTGCTCATTGCCCCGCATATTTGCACTTCTCACGCGGGGCCGGAATGACCTGAAAAAAGATTCTTCTTCCGACGTGCGGACTACTTCTGGGGACCGAACAGGCGCGCCAGTACTCGCGGGACTGTTTGGAGCTTCGCTTTCGAGAAGGATTTGGCGTTTTGAAGAATGGGTTCGGACCCGCTTGGAGCCGTGGGCCGTTGGCGCTGCGTGTGCTCAAGCGCACATTCGGCGCTGAATCCGGCATCCAACAAGCGTTTGGCACCAAGGGCTTTAAGGTGCTGCCGCTTTTTGTTACTCCCGCGTGCTTCCCTTGCCCGACGGTCCCCCCTTTTTACTTTCAGCCACGTTGCGAACGCCGCCAAGAGTCGCTTGTCGTTGAGGTTCCAGTTTACTGCAAAGTAACCGTATTCGAGATTTCCCCAAGCCGGATCGAAACGGTCCCGCTGCGACTCCGCCCATGACGCAAAAGTTACCGGGTCGCAATGCTCCTCTTTCGTAGAACCGTGGAAGACGGTGTAGCGAGTTTTTGCGTCTCTCTCCAGCACGATTTGCAGCGCGTTTTGCGCATCCCATGCCTGCCTCTGCCGCAGATGCTCGTTCAACCTGGCCACGATTGCCTTCCGCTCGTTCAGATCGCGACTCAGCCAAGGGATGGTCAGGAAGTCAGGCCGCAACACCAGCGACATGGGCTGCCATTCTGGGGCCGATTCAACGGAGAAAAACACCATCCACACGTCCCGGCAGGGTTCAAGGAACCCGCCGTGGCTTTGCGATTTCATCAAGCGTTCCAGCGACGCCGCCCTTTCCTGCCACTCTGGGCTGGACTTGAACTGTTCGCGGGCGAATTCGTAATAGTAGCAAGCCTCTACCTCCGTCTCGGGCAGTGTTTTCGAGTTGCCGAAATCCCATTCGGCCTCGTCCAGGGTCAAGGCTTGCGTTGCGAATCGCCGACCGGGCCGGGAAGCGGTTTTCATGGCATTCGGGGTTTGGGATTCCGCGCGGTACCGGCATCGGTGTTCAGTCAGCCGGCGGCGGCCACGGCGTCACGCATCGGGGCGACGTTCGCGGCGGGCGTCGGGGCCACTGCAAACCAGTTCGCCGCGTCCTGCGGGCGGACAAGCTCGCGGTAGTGGGCGAAGATCATTTGCGGGCTGTTGCCGGCTTCAAGGGCCACTTGGTTGGTGTTCTGGATTGCCGCGAGCCGGTAGGAAATGAACGAGTGGCGCAAGGCGTTGTGCTTCCACGGGACTTTCGCGCGCTCCGCGACCTTCCGCAGGGCTTCGTAAAGGTAAGCGTGCGTGTGCGGCCACACCCGGCCTGTCTGCTGGGCGTAGGGGGCCAGCCATGCGGCGAGGTTTTCCGGCACGGGGGCGAGACGGCGGCTTGCGGTCTTGGCTTTGCCGGCGGTGATTTCGATGAACGGCCCCGCAAGGTGGATTTCCGACCAGTCGAGCCGCTCAATCTCGGCGCTCCGCAGTCCGGCAAATCCGCCGATGGCGATGACGGGCAGCAAGTCGGGCGTGGCCGCCGCCAGCAAGCCGGCGATTTCCTCGGGGGTGAAAATCTCAATGTCCCCGCCCCGGTCCTTCCGCAGGGCGACGCCGTCAACTTCGTCATGGTCTTTGGCGAGGTAGCCGCGCGTTTTCGCGAATTCAAACAAGGTGCGGAGCGCGCGCAAGAAGTTGTTGTACGACCGGGGGGAGAGTTTCCGCGCGGCCAGCCAGTCCCGAATGTCTGCCCCGGTCACGGCGGCAATCTGGACTTGGAACGACCGGGCGAAGTTGTTGCAACGCCAACGCAAGTCCCCGGTGTAGGTGGCGCTCAATCCCTGCGCTTCTTTCTCCGTCAGCAGCTCCGCCGTGACTTCGGCAACGGTGCGCGGGGGGAGTTCGCGGGGATGCTTCCGCAGGTAGTAGCGGACGGCTTCAACGGGCTGGACGCTGCCGCCCAGAAGTTCCAGCAACCGGGCGTAGTCTTCCGCCGCGCGGTCCACGGGGATGTTGAACGGCTTCAAGGCGAGCGCGGCACGGGAGTAGGCGACAACGGCGGCGCGGTCCATGTCCAGCGTTTCGAGTTCGCCACGGGCGGCTTTGAGCAACACGGCGTCGGCCGCCTCGCGGGCGTCCCGGTAGTCGGCGAACGAGCGGAAGCGGCGCTTGCCGTCCAGATCGTAGAAGGCGAGCTTGAAATCTTCACCGCCAGGGCGGAGCGGATTGGTATTGCGGTAGATGACGCAGGAGGAATTTCCCTGCCGGAGCTTCTCGGGGAACTTGCGCGGTTTCATGGCGCAAGTGTGCTAAAACTGTGCTATAATGCAATAGATTTCTGCGAGCGCGTGCGTAAAGTGTTGGTAAACAGCGAAATAAAGTGGCGACCCTACCGGGACTCGAACCCGGGCTCCCACCGTGAAAGGGTGGTGTCCTAACCGCTAGACCATAGGGTCACGCACAAAGGTCCAGTATGCGGACCGTCGCCCCACTGTCACGCGCAAAAAGCGACGCCCACGGTTCGCGGTTTCGCCAGCCCGCCAGGACAGCCACCGGGATGGACGTGTGGCGACAGCACAGGTCAACCGCTCGATCAAGCAAGGCGCAAGCAACCGGCAATCAAGGCTGCGCGGGTGAAACCAAACGATAGTAGCGGGCCGGGAAACTCGCGGGAACTGGGTCAGAAACCTCGATCGGGCCGGTGGCTGCCGGCGCAGGGACATCCACCATCTTCAACCAACCGCCGGTCGTCAGGGACTCGCGGTACTGGACGGTGCAGGTTTGACCCGCGACCGCGGTGAAGCGCAGGCGCAGATTCCCCGAGGCTCCGTCCGGCAAATCCGCCGACTCGATGCGCAATGGCGGCTGGACCTGATCATTGACCACCACCGTGAGGTCATCGTAGGCGGACGCGACGCCGTCGGTGGCACCCAGTCGCAGCACATAGGCGCCGGACGTCGAGAACGTGGCGGTGGTCCGGAGCGCGTTGGTGTTGGCAAAAGTCACGTTCCCCGGTCCACTGACCTTCATCCAGGCAAAGACAAGCAGTCCCGGCGGGATGGGAAGTCCGTCGTCGCTGACCGTGCCATTCAAGGTCGCGCCAGCCGGCAGGGTGATGGTTTGGTCGGCGCCGGCGTTGACTTGCGGAGACTGGTTCACCGGACTGCTGTTGCCCGTTAATTCCAAATCAAACATGATGTCCGAACTGGTGCCGTTGACCTGATGAATCTCGGCGGCCAGCACGTTGGTGCCGCTCACCAGCAGGGACGGGTCAACGGCCTGGGAATAGAACGTGGTTTCATCCGCCCCGCTGACCGTCGCCGACGCCCAGGTGAGATAATTGATCGGGCCCGCCGGCATGTTGTTAGTGAAAATGGCGGTGCCATTGACATAAACCACCACCCCGTCGTCGCGTTGGACGTTGACGACCAGATCGGTCAGCGACGTCGGATTCAGCACCACGAAGCTGCGTCGGAAATAGGTAGTCACATACTTATTGTTGGCGTCCGGCCCGTAACCGGTGGTGGTCGCCGGCAGTTGTCCATTGGCATCCCCGTATCCCAGCGGCGCGGGACCGGATTTCCAGGCGCTGTCATTGAAGGCGCGCGCAATCCAGGCCGTGCCCTGGTTCGAGCCGTCATCCAGGTATTTCCAGTTCGATCCCTGCGTCACGAGCGTCACCGGCTCGGTGGCGGTCGAACGCTGGATGGTAACCGTCACATCGTGACTCACGCGGAGCGCGCCGTCGTCGGCCGTCAACCGCAACCCATAAACTCCCACGCCCGGAAAATAGGCGGTGGCATTGGTCTGGCTGCTGTCGCTGAACCAGGCCGTTCCGGGACCGCTCACCTGGCTCCACGCTACGGTCAACGCGCCCGGCGGGTTCGGCTGGCCGTCATCGCTCGCAAAACCGGCCAGGGTGAGGGCGACCGGGACGGACGTTTCCGTGACGGCCTGGTCTGCGCCGGCACTGACCACCGGCGGGCGGTTGCCGTTGTTTTCGAGGCCGGGCGAAGGTCCGTCGGGGCTGGCGCGCCAGTTGATCGGGTCGTTGCCGTACGCCGCAGCATTCAATCGCTCCAGCGACGCGCCGTAGCCGTCGGCATTCGTCGGCCAGGGTGCCCTGTCGTCGTAACGAACGACATCCACATCAATGTAAGGGACGTAGTAGGTTCCGCTGTTGGTGTCGAAATCAGGATGGTCGGGATACTGCAAGGCCAGGGCCTCGCCGTTGCCCTGGAGCACGCCAGGATAAGGGCCGAATACCGGCACGGCGTCCGGCACTCCGTATTTGGTGCGGAACGCCGCGGGATCGCTGCCCACCACCAAAACCAAACCGTTGGCCGCAATGACGGCGTTGGTGGGGAAGTCAAAGCCCACCCCGTGCAACCGCCAGGTGTTGGTGGGGAAATCCGGGCTGTAGAGCAGCACCGGGGCGTTGGTGATGCTCTTGAGCTCAACGAACTCATCGCCGCCGGGCGCGGGATGATAGTGAATCTCGTTGATCACGACCGGTCCCACGCGCGGACCGGCGTTTGGAGCGCCCAGGGTGTTGACCTTCTGCGCGGGGTATTGCGCCTCGCCGACGCTGTTGACGTAGCGCCCAAAAGTGACGCCGTTCTGGGCTGCGCCGAAGGCAAAGCCGTCGCTGTAACCGGTCAGGTTTCCCTGCGCGTCGCCGGAGTAGAGGTAGATCTCCTCGCCGTGCGAGTTGAGGCGGAAGCGGTTCGTCGCATCCGCGTTGGCGTTCCAATCCTGTTCGGTAAAAACGAGGTATCCGTTGGCGGGAATGAGCGTGCCCGCGGGAATCCGGAATTTCTGCGGCACGGTGCGGTTGTCCGTCAAATACCAGTTGCCCAGATCCACGTTGGTCGGGTTGGGATTGAACAGTTCGATGGCATCGAGTTGCGGCAGGTCGGTGTGGGTCAACGCTTCATTGACGAGGATGCGGGGAATGTTCAGCGCCGGATCATCCGCACCCGGCGAGCCGCCGATGACTGCACTGGCCCGCCAGTTGGCTGCGTTGTTGGGGTCAGGGTTCAAGTTTGGATTCACCGGCACCAGCGAAAAACCGGCCCCGTCCGCGGCGGTCGGCCAGGGCGGCTGCGTGCCGTAGTTGACCGAGCAAATCACGGAGCCGGTCACGTGGGCCAAGGTAAGCTTCTCGCCGCTGTTGGACAGTTTGCCGGCATAGACACCGTCCACATGCACACCGGGATACTTGTTCGTGAAACCGGCCAGATCGCTGACGAGGACGACAAACTGCCCGGGGGCAACGAACGACCCGACCGGGAAGGTGTAGTCAATGCCGTCGGTGAAATGCACGCCGCTCAGTTCCAGGGTCGCCGACGCGACATTTTTCAGTTCGATGAATTCAAACTGGTCGCCGGCGAAATTCGTGGCGGCCGGCGGATGATACATGATTTCGGTGATCAGGAGGTCCGTGAAATCCTGAATGACGTAGAAGGTTGCCTCGGTCAAGGCGCTCCAGGTGGTTCCGCTGAGCACCCGGGCCTTCAGGTGGGCACTCTGGGCCAGCGTCAACGGCCCACTGTAAACCAGGGCGGCGGGGGAAACCGCACCGCCTCGAAGGCGCGGATCCGAACCGTCGCGGGTGTAGTAAATGGTTCCCGTCGGCGCGGTCAGCGTCAGTTGAAAGCCGTTGGTGACGTTGCCACCGAACTGGTTGAAAGCAGGCGCGGCGACGTTCGGAAAGAGGCTCTTGGCTTTCAACTGGCTGAGCACGATGCCGGGACGCTGGTTGAAATAGTCGCCATAAACGCGGTTCATCTCCTTGACCCAATCCACATTGCGGGTGCGCGGCGGCGAGGTCTTGGCATCGCCCCAGCGCGCCGACTCACCCACGACCGCCCCGTAGATTTCATTGCTCCGCACCAGGAACCGAGCGCGACAGGCCTCGGCGGTCAGGACGCCGCCGTTGAAAAATTCCTTCTGCACGTGGTCGGCGACCCGGAGGCGGAACTCGGCATTGTTCGACAGCCGCGTGAAGAGGTAGCCCGGATTGCTGCGGGCCAGCGCCGCCGCCGCTCCCTGCTGGGTCGGATCGCCTGCCGGAAACGGCCCGATGCGGTTCCGGTGCAACTCGTCCGTGTTGCCCAGCGACGACTCATGCAGCAGCGTGTGCTCGGAGTCGTGGGCCATGAAACGGAACCCGCCGTAAAGCCCCGTCTGGTTGCGCACCGCAAACATGTTGTTCGGATTGCTGTCGCCCAGAAAGGCCGAGATCGGCGCGTCAATGTTGCCGGTGAAGAAAATCACCAGCATGTAATCAATCAGGTTGTCCACATCGAGCAGGTTCTCGTAAGCGGGATTAGGCGTGCCATCCACGTTCAGTCCCTGGATGCGGAAATAGTTGCTGTCACTGGCGAAGCCGTTGGTCGCCGCCTGCCACAAGCGCGTCCAGGCATCCATGTTCCCGTCCGTCGCGTAAATCGTGTAGCCGGCGTCGGTATTCACCTTGACGACGTCGTAGTCCGCCTTGTCGCCGCCAAAGTAACTCTCGCCAAAGGAGGCCTCCGGCCGCTCGTCGGTGTTGTACAGGCCCCAGTATTGGCCGTTGATGTAGAGGTGGTAGAAATCTCCCCGCTCGCCCGGCTGGCCCAGCGCCAGTTGCGTGTCGCGCGAAAACTGATCCCGCAGGGCGATGAAGCGGTAATCGCCTTCAAAACTCCACGAGTAATTCTCGAACGTGCGGAGATCGAACTTGTCGAACGTGTCCACGCCGCCCTGCTTCGCGAACATCGGATAGGAGAGCGTGGCAGCGCCATATTCCTGTCGGAAGAAGAAACGGAAGGCGTGCTTGGGGTTGCCGGTGCTGCGACTGTAACCGCCGCGCATGCGGATGCCGGCATTGATGTGAAATCCCTTGGTGCCGTCCGGGTAGATCAGCTCGATCGAGGCCGGGCGTTCCCAATCAATGCCGTCATTGCCCGGATTCGCATAGATGCCGGTGGCGGGGTCGAACAGATTCTTGAAATCCGTCACGATCGAAAACGAGGGAATCGCCTTGAGATCGGCCTGGATCTCGCCGCGGTAGGCCGCATTGTTCACCACGTCCGGGTCCATGCCGTAGTCCACCGTATTGGCTCCCCAACTGGTCGGCCACCCGGGCGGCGCGGCGCCGTTGGCGGCCTGGTGGATCACGTCCTGCACGAAAACATAGGTCTGCGTATCCACATCCGAAGGCTGGAAACCGTCCTTGAACGCCGCCGCGCGAATCACGGTGGTCCCGCCGATCGTCAAGGGCTGGGAATACACGGTGCCGTTGGTCAAGGACGGCAGTGAACCGTTGGTCGTGTAGATGATGGTCGCCGCCGTCGTGTCGGTCGTGATCGCCAGGCTGAAGGGCTGGTCATAAAACCCGCGGTCCACGCTGAACTTCGTATCGGCCACGAACGCAATGAACCCGCTGTTGTTCAGCGTGCCGGGAGTTGGCGTGGCGAAGTATTTGTCCGTCGCGGCGGCGGTCTTGTATTCGACCAGTTCGGGCACGATCAAAAAGTCGGTGTCGGCGGCGCTCTGGTTCAGCCCCTGGATCGCCAGCACGTTGGTTCCCGCCCGTAGCGCGCTCACATGGTCCGAGATGTTGATCTCCTCAAAGACCATCGCCTGGAAGTTCGGGTGCGACGCCGTGGCCGACGAATTCCACTGCGGCGAAGCCGGCGCGTTGCGGCTGGCGACCAGTTCGCCGTTCAGATAGGCAACGAACCCGTCATCATATCGCATGCGCAGCGTGAGCGATTCGAGTTGGGCCGGACTGCTGACGTTGAAGGGCAGGCGGATATAAGCCGACGCGTTCACCCCTTTCATCTGCGCCTGCACGTCCGTCTTGATGAGCGGCCGATAGCTCGCGCCACCACCACCGCCGCCGGAAACCACCGGCGACGACACCGACAAACCGCCGTTGGCCGTATCACCCACGAGCCGGAAGTGGGTGGCGTCCCACGATGCGTAACTGCCTTGGGCCGCGAACATTTCCACTTCTGAGCCGCCGCCGCATTCGTAAAAAATCAGGTCCAGTTGATAGTCGCCAGCCGCGGCGAAGTTGAACGTCTGGAGCGTGTCGGCGGGGCCGCGCGGGCTGGGATACGCCATGGTCGCGCCGCCGATGCTGAGGGTGAATCCGTCATCGCTGTTGACGCCGAACGTCCAGTTGCCGGGTGCTGGGATGGTGATCGTCGCTGTCGCTTCCATGACGTAGTTGTCCTGGTCCACCCCGATCGTCAGCCCCGGGAACGTGCGGTCGTTACCATAGTGCGCCGAATCGCTGGTATTCAGATAATTGATCACCGGGGCATTTTCCGCGTAAACCGCGAGCTGCTCGGCGGGATTCTTGATGACCCCCTGGGCGGTTCCGAGGTCACACACGCCGATGTTCGCCACGTAGTTGTGAACCGCAAATCCGGCCACGGCGGTTTCGTAGCCCACCCCGGTCGGACCGCTCAACCAGCCTGAATCATCGAACCCGGGCTGCACCCAGGTTGAGCCGAGGGTTCCGTCGGCGGGCACCAGCACGCGCGCGGTGGCCCCGGCGGCCAGGAGCGTGTTGGTGGTCACGTCTTGCGCCAGACCGTAGGAAATGTCCGCGTATTGGGGCGGGAACGTCGGCGCGAATTCGGTCGCTACGGTGCCGTCGGGCTTCACCAACGCGAGGTATTCGCCGCTTGCCTTCAGGCTGAAATCGGTATGCAAGGGCGCGCCCGGCACGGCGCGGTTCTTGCCCGAAGCAAAGACCACCATGAGCCCCTTGGCGGTCAGGTTCGTCGTCGGAAAGAACCAGCGGGCCTTGCGGGTCGGATCGTCCGTCAATGACCAGCCGAACAGGTTCACTGTGGCGGTGTTGGTGTTGTAGAGTTCGATCCAATCCGGAAATTGGCCGTCCTCATCGGCGAGGGTCTTCTTGTTGTCGGCCATGAACTCGCTGATGATGACTTGCGCGGAGGCGCCGACCGCGCTCAGCAGGAAACAACTCAGCCAGGCGAGCAGGTGAAGGCGACGTAGCATCGGTGTGACAAGAAGCATACGGCCGGCCGAAAAAGCCGGTCAAGGGCGTTTCCCGCACCACGCGTCGGCGCGCGAACGTAGAAGCGGCTCGGTCTTTTAGCGGAACACTCCAGCGATTCCCTTGATCGCGCCCGGCGCTCCTCAGTCACCAGGCACGTGACATGAAGACTTCAGACCTTGGCCGGCTGGCTGACACGGCTGCCGAAAGAGGAGTCCGATGCGGGCCGGCAGGCGAGCAGAAGCGTCAACAGCGTCCCCGGCCACGACAGGATGTTCACCAGGCCACATACGACGTTCAGCATTGGGAGCGGGTGCGCCCACAGATTCCAGAAAGTTAGAATCGTTTCCGACAATACCAAGCAGATCGTGAGTCCGGTCAGCCAACGGACCAAGGTGCTTGTGGTTGGGATTCGCCGCGAGAGCCAGCCGGCCATTTGGCCTCGCCGCAACTGGGTTAAGAACAAAACGGCAACGGCCAGCGGGACCAGATCGGTCAGCATGGAAACCCACGTCAGGCCTAACGAGAAGGACCCAGCACCCTGCCATTCAGGCGACGCAGCGGCCCAAGCGCCGTTCAGATAATGGTCCCACCACCCCGCAACCAGGAGGTAAAGCCGGTGGAAGAAAGCAACGAGTCGAAAGGAAGACAATACGAAATAGATGACCAGACCGAGCGCCGCGGCCCAGAAAAGTCGTTCCGACCAGTAGCGCCAGGGATCGGCCGCGGCGAACTCGGCCGCCAAGGACGGGGCTGGCCCCAGGCGGCGGGCGGCCACCCAGAACGACTCCTCTTCGCGCAAACCCCGCTGACGCAGGTCGTCGCTCACCTCGGCGACGTGGTTCTGCAGTTCCTCGATTTCCCCGCTCGTCAGCCCCGCCGCCACGAGCTGCTGCTGCCATTGCCGCCGCGCCTCGTTCAGATCGAAACTGGTTTGAGTCCCCATATTCTGGCCATGGTATTGTGGACCGTCAGCCACTGGCGGCGCTCGGTCGCCAGGGCCGCCCGGCCCGTCTCGTTCAGATGATAGTATTTGCGTTTCCGGCCGGCGGCGGATTCGCGCCAGTTGGACGCGATCAATCCTTCGCGCTCCAGCCGGTGCAACACTGGATACAGCATGCCGTCCGCCCACTCGACCTCCTCTTTTGAAAGCTCGCGTACCCGCTGGAGGATCGCATAGCCGTAGCTGTCCCCCTCGGCAAGGATGGACATCACCAGCGGCCGGGCGGAAGCGGCGACGAGGTCTTTCGGAATCACGGGCGGAGAATACATTGAGATTCTATGTATGTCAAGCGGGAAAAATGAACCTTAATTCCGCACCGGGAATGGCCGCGAGGAGGCACAAGAGGCACAAGATTGAAGGGTTGGAAAGTATCCGGCAACGCGGTTCTCTTCACCTCTCAGATGAAGCGGAATCCCGGCTCAAAATAGTGAATGGAGCCAAAGGTTCTGCGCTTTTTGCGCTTGTTTGCGGCGACTCAATTGCGGTTTTTAGGATGAGCCGGTGAAACGTCTCGAAGCCACGCCTCGGAAACTCCACCGCTTGCGCAAATCGGAAGCTGCGCCAACCCAGACCTGCCGGTCCCCCGCTCCAGTTCACATTTGTCCGCGACTCGATTTGCGGACCAACCGGATGCCGGGGAATCTTAGCCCGCAGTGTCTCCGTCCGCCGGCAGTTCGGGGCGGAATCCGAACTGTTCCAGCAAACGCCGGTCGCGCTTCGTCGGCCGGCCGGCGCCCTTGGGCCGGTGGAACAGCGGTTCGATCCGTTCCTGGCGCGGTTTCGCGTATTCCTCCCGCGGCGTCAGGTCCTCGGCATAGCGCGCCACCAGCGGAGCGCCGACCCGCCGGTCCAGCAACCCCATGACGCGCAGCGTGCGCGTGATGTCTCCCGCCTGCACGGTGATGGTTTCGCCGATGCGCGCGGCCCGGGCGGGCTTGACGCTCTGGCCGGCGATCTTGACGTGGCCGGCCTGGCAGGCGGCCGTCGCCAGCGAACGCGTCTTGAAGGCGCGCACGGCCCACAGCCATTTGTCGAGCCGAACCTCGCTGGGCACTTCAGGCGGCATGGACCAATGGGCCGGGCGGAGCAAAACCAAACTGCGTCGCCCCGCTGGCAAAAACCGTGCGCTGCTGGTAACCGCCGGAAACCAGATCCACCTCGATCAGCTTCGCGCCCTTCCGCAACTTGTCCCCGCCGTAGCCCGCATAGCCGGTCGAGCGACCGAAGTTCAGATCCACCGGGCCGGTCTTGAGGACGAAATCGTTGAGGTGGTTGTGGCCGCAAAAGCAGGCCTTGATTTGTTTGGCCCCGACGATCGTCGGGAACGTGTCGCCATGCTCGTTGTAATGACTTACTCCCTCCAGCTTCAAGCCGGAGAAATTGCCCGCCGTCAGCCGGGTTTCGTATTCCTGGATGGGAACATGGAAGAACAACAGCGCCGGCACGGCCGGGCCGCGCGCGGCCACCTGGGCGGTCATGCCCGCCAGCGCGCGGGCCTGCCAGGCCGTCAGGCCCACGTCGCTGCTGTTGAGCAGAAACAGATCCAGCGCGGGCGCGCCCGGCGCGTGAACCTCGACGCGATAATCGCCGTGAGTCTCGCCGCCGCGATACAGGGAATGTGTCTCCGCCGCCAGCGTGTCGTGGCCACGCTGGTAATCGTCGAGCAGATCGTGGTTGCCCCAGCAGGTCGCCCACGGCCGACCCCAGCCCGCGAACTGCCGCACCGCGAATTCGAGATAGCCCTGGCCGCGGCCCTTCGGATTCTCGTGCCAAAGGTCGCCGCTGAGCACGATCAGGTCCGGGTGGTGGTGTTCGATCTGCCGCCGACAATCCTCCAACGTGTGCCGGTCGTCAGCGGGGGTGGTGTGGAAAAGATGAAGGTCCGTGAATTGAAGAATCCGGCAGACCTTCGGCGATGCGGTGCTGACAACCGCCGGCTGCCGGGCGGCGATGTCCGTCGCACGCGAGCTGAAGCCGATCTTCGGCGGTTTCGCCGGCGCGACCGCCCCCCCGGTCTCCGCCGCGAGCAACCAGTCAAGTTGCGCAAGGGCGGTCAGCCCGAGCGAAGCGTGCGTCAAAAATCGGCGGCGCGAAATCATGCGGATCGGCTCACGGTTGGGTGTCGGGCGTCACGCGGGCGGCGGTCGAAAGCCGATACTCATGGCCGCTCGGAGAAACCAGCGTCGCCTCGCCCAGATACGCGCGATAGCCGGTGCCGGGCCGGGCGACTTCGGTCGTGGCCTGGTTGCCGGGCTCGACGGCGAGCTCGCGGCTGGTCCACTTGTCGTCGCGGAAATCGCGGTCCGTCGAATCCGCGGTCCACAAGGTGAACTTGCGCACCGGCTGGTCCGCCTTGACCAGGATCTTCACGCCGGCGGAGGCCTCCCAGAATTGCCAGTCCAGTTTGGGCAGCGGCTTGCCTCCGGCCACCAACTCGAAAAAGGTGGCCAGGGTCTTGATCGCCTCCTTGCCGCCATCGAGGTCGTGGCCCGCGTTCGGCGTCTGGAAGATCAACTTCGGTTCGAGCAGATCCGTCCAGTAATGCCGCAGCGCATCCACGGTCCAGTAGGGATCGTTCGTGCCCAGGAGCAGCAGCTTGGGCATGGTGTAACGGCGCCGGTAGGAATACGGGTCCACCCAGCTCCGCAGTTTCACCATCGCCGGCTCGTCCATCTCCAGATGCAGACCGAGCTTCGTGTAGTCGGAGATTTCGTCGCTCTGCTTGCCATAGACCTTCTGCGACCAGTTCAACTGCGCCTTCATGTTGAGCATGTCGATGACCATCGGGGCGATGGCCTTGACGCGCGGGTCCACGGCACCGGTGAGCCAGGTTGTCCAGCCGCGCTTCGAGGCGCCCGTCACCACGAACGAGTCCACCTTCTGTCCCCACTCCTTCTGCGCGAACTGTTGCATCGTGTCCATCGCCCGCACGGCGCTCTTCACCATGGGGAACAGCAAAGGCCAGGTCTTGTCGCCGGTTTTCATGTACTGGTCGAAGGTGTAGGCGATGAGGGCGTCCTCGTGCCGGCCGTCGTAGAGCGGTTGGTTGGGCACATGATTCAAGATGCCAACCAGCGCGCCGGCGCGCTCCGCCACCATCTTGAACATCGCGGCGTCCCGGTCGTCAGGCGCGCCGTAACTGCCGCCGGTGATAAACAACAGCGCATAGCGCGGCTGCCTGATTTCGCTCGGACGGATCACCAGCAAATGATGGCTCCAGAACTGGCCGCGCCACGTCTGCGACACGAACTCGAGGTGCGTCAACGTGGCGTTGGTGATGTTCCGCTGCTCGGTCCGTTTCCACTGGAAGCTGGGGTCGGGTTTGCGGACGTAATCCTCGAGCGCACCCGCCCAGGTCGGAACGACCAGCAGCCAGGCTACGGCGGCCACCGCCAGTGCGGCTGGGCGCTGCCGTTGCCCGGGGCGACAATTGATAGTTTGATTCATGCGATAACTAAGCTCGGCTGGTGGACTCAACGTCAAGATGGAAACGCTACTTCGTCACGAAGCCCTGCGCCTTCAGCCAGAACAGGCAGTCGCCGGCCCAGGGATGCGGATGGGCGAACGGCGGTTTGTCCGCCAGGCCGATGCCATGCTGTCCCTGCTGGTAAATGTGCAGGTCAAACGGCACCTTCGCCGCCCGCAGTGCGCCGGCGAACTGGAGGCTGTTCTCCACCGGGACGGCCGTGTCCTCCCACGTGTGCCAGACGAAACAGGGCGGCGTCTGCGGCGTCACCTGGAGTTCGTTCGAGAGGAGTTGGACGAGTTCGGCCGGGGGATTCTTGCCCAGCAGGTTTTCTTTCGAGCCTTCGTGCGTGTATCGCCCCAAGGTGATCACGGCATAGCAGAGAATGCCGAGGTCGGGCCGGGAACTCTCGCGCTCGACCGGGTCACTGGCGTCGGGTTTGCCAGCGTCGAAATGCGTCAGCAGCGTCGAGGCGAGATGACCGCCGGCGGACGAACCCATGATGCCGACGCGTTTCGGGTCCACTTTCCAATTGGCGGCTTGGGCGCGCACCAGGCGCACGGCGCGCGCGGCGTCGCCCAGCATGATCGGGTGCCGGTAGCCAGCCGGACCCAGACGGTATTTCAGGACGAAGCCGGCGATGCCATGCTGGTTCAGCCACAACGCGTAGTCGTCGCCTTCGTGCGCGGCCAGTCCGCCGTAGCCGCCGCCGGGGCAGATTACGATGGCCGCCCCCATGGCCACCGTCGGATCGGGCAGATACGGCGTCAGTGTGGGAATATCCTTGTCTTGCTTGCCCAGCGCGCCCGGTGCCCCGTCGGGCCAGAGCGGGAGCGGCGGTTGGATTTCAGCGCGGACGAGGGTTGCCGCTGCCAGGCAGGCGGCCAGAAGTGTCGCAGGTTTCATGTCCATTTCGTCGGTTGGCAATGCCGGGTGGCGAGCTTAGGCCAGCCCCCGCGCCAGGGAAAGGGGATTTGCGGCCGGGTCGTGTCCTAGTTTGGTGGTGGGCGCTGACGAGCCGGTGGAAGCCCTCGACCAGAGCGGCTCGCGAGAACGCCCCACCAGAGAACTGCGAATTTCGAGCTTCGAGTTGTGAATTCGCGGAGGGTTCGTGAGGTCGGGGTGCGAGTTTTGCCGCGCCCTCCTCCGGTCCCTCAACTCTCAACTCACCACCCTCTCAACTTTCCCGCCGGCTCGCGAGGGCGCTCGCCCCACCGTGCAAGGCAAACTCGGACACTACCCGCGCCCAGTCGGCACCGCGGTCGGCGGGCCTTTAGACTTGCGCGACATGTGCCGAAGGCTTGAAATGACGGCGCGCCAAACGGCGCCAACGCCATGACACTCGTCACCGTTCTCCGCACGTTCAATCCGGCCGAGGCCCAACTCATCCGGTCGCGCCTCGACGCCGCGGACATCCCGGCGGTCGTCACGCATGAAATCGCGGCGCTCACCATGGAAGGCTACTCGATGGCCGCCGGCGGCGTGCTCGTCCAAGTGCCCGAGGACCGGGCCGAGGAAGCCAGGGCCCTGCTGGCCGACACCGACGATCCTCCCCATGAGCCAGCGAACTGAGGCCCGGTGGCGGCAACTTCAGCGGCTCCTTCCGCCCGGCGAACTTCGCCTGGACGAAGCCACCTGCGCTGCCCACGCCACCGACAAATGGCTGGCCAGCCACCTGCCCGACGCCGTTGCCCTGCCCCGCTCGACCGCGTCCGTGAGTCGCATTCTCCAGTTCGCGCACGCCCACCGCATCCCGGTGACGCCCCGCGGCGCCGGGGTGGGCTACGTCGGCGGTTGTGTGCCGGTACGGGGCGGCATCGTGCTGTCACTCGGCCGCATGACCCGCATCAAGGAAATTCATGCCGGCGATTTTGTGGCCGTAGTTGAACCGGGCGTGCTGACGGCGAAACTGCAGGCCGCCGTCGAAGCCAAAGGTCTGTTCTATCCGCCGGACCCGGCGAGCCGGGCTGACTCGACGCTCGGCGGCAACATCGCGACCAATGCGGGCGGCCCGCGCTGCCTGAAATACGGCGTCACCCGGGACTACGTGCTCGGTCTTGAGGTGGTGCTGGCCGACGGCACGGTCGTCCGGTTGGGCAGCCGCACGCACAAGAACAAAACCGGTTTTGAACTGGCGCGCCTGTTTGTCGGCTCCGAGGGTTTGCTCGGGGTGGTGACCGAGGCCACGCTAAAACTCCTGCCGCGGCCGCCGTTTCGCGCCGCGCTGGCCGCCGGTTTTTCCTCCGCCACGGACGCCCCCCGCGCCATCCAGGCCGTGTTCGCCGCCGGTTTTTTGCCGTGCGCCCTCGAAGTGGCTGATGCCTACACCTTGGCGGCATTGCAGAAACACACGGGCAGCACCCGTCTCACCGGCTGTGCGGCCCACGTCATCGTCGAGATTGACGGGCAGGAGCGCTCGGTGCGTTCCGAGTTGCGCCAGGTCGAAGCGGTTATCCGCCGACAGGCGCCAAGCTTTGTGGAACGGGCGTTCGGCGCCGACCAGTGCGAGGAGATCTGGGAATTGCGGCGGACGTTTTCGACCGCGCTGCGCGCCACCGGACTAACCAAGCTCAATGAGGACATCACCGTCCCGCGGGGGCGGTTGGTGGACTTGTTCCGCTTCACGGAGCGCCTGCAAAAGAAGCATGGCCTGCCGATCGCCTGTTTTGGCCATGCCGGGGACGGCAACATCCACGCCAACCTGATGGTGGACCTGACGCAACCCGGGGTGGAGGCCCGCAGCCACGCGGCGCTGGACGCGTTGTTTACCCAGGTCCTCGCCTGGGGCGGCGTCATCACGGGCGAGCACGGCATCGGCCTGGCCAAGCTGCCCTGGTGGCGGCAAGCGGTGTCGCCCGAGGTCCGCCGGCTGCACGCGACCATTAAGAACGCCCTCGACCCGCGCGGCATCCTGAACCCGGGCAAGTTCGTTTAGGGAGCGCTATCCTCATTTGGTGGGGCTCCGACGAGCCGGTGGAAGCCCTCGACAAGAGCGGCTCGCGAGGACGCCCCATCGGTTTCAACTCTCAACTCACCACCCTCTCAACTTTCCCGCCGGCTCGCGAGGCCGCTCGCCCCACCACGCAAGGCAAATGAGGACACTCCTCGTTTAGGGCTGTGCGCCCCCTGCCGCCAGCCAGGCTTTCACACGGGCCAGCGCACGGGCGCGGTGGCTGATTCCATTTTTCACCGCCTCGCCCAGTTCCGCGAACGTCTGTTCGAAACCGTCGGGCTGGAACAGCGGATCGTAGCCAAAGCCGTGTCCGCCGCGTGGCGACCGGAGGATTCGCCCTTCGCACGCACCTTCAAAGACCCGCGTCGCCAGTTCGATTTCATCCGCGTAACAAACCGGCGAACTCGGCTCCCGGCCGGGCGCTGAAACCGGGGCCACGGCGATGGCGCAACGGAACCGGGCCGTGCGCCGCTCGGGCGGCACGCCGGCGAGCAAACGGAGGAGCTTCGCGTTGTTCTCCGCGTCGGTGGAGTTGCCCGCCTGGCCGGCGTCCATCGCGGCGAAACGCGCCGAGAAAACGCCCGGCGCGCCAGCGAGCGCGTCCACTTCCAATCCGGAATCATCCGCCAGCACGAACGTCCCCTCCCCGGCTGGCGGGCGCCCCGCCCGCCAGCGGGCCAGGGCGACGGCCTTTTTCGCGGCGTTGCCCGCGAATGTTGGCGCATCCTCGATCACCGCCGGCGCGCCCGGCAGGTCGGCCAGCATCAGGTAGCGGAAGTCCGGGCCGAGCGCGGCGGCAATTTCGCCGACCTTGTGCCGGTTGCGAGTCGCGATCACCAGCGTCGTCATGGCGCCACGTTGACGCAAAGCCGGCAGGTTGAAAACTGCAAACCAGGCGGAGACAAAATTAGCGAACCCCCATTGACAGACGGCGCGAAAACCGCAGTCTTGGGGCCACGCATGACACCGACGAGCACCGAACAGCTTTACCAGGAACGGCTCCACCGTTACGTGGCCGCGATGCGGAACGAGCAGCCGGACCGCGTGCCGATCCGGCCGTTTGTGGCCGAGTTCACCGCGAAGTACGCCGGCCTAACGTGCCAGGACGTCGCCCATGACTACACGAAGGCATTCGCCGCCGCGATCAAGACCGCGCAGGACTTCCAGTGGGACGCCATTGTCCCCAACATGGTCTATGTGTGGACCGGCCTGGCCCAGGCGTCGGGCCTGCGCTACTACGGCATCCCGGGCATCAACATCCCGGCGACCACCGGCTTCAACTACATCGAGCCGCCGGAAGACCAGGCTTTCATGCGCGAGGACGAATACGACGCGTTGATCGCCGACCCGACGGGTTTTCTCTACGACGTGTGGCTGCCGCGCGTCTCGACCGAGGTCTGCAAACCGGGGGCGCCGAACACACGGCGCAACAACCTGGCGCTGGTCAAGGGCGCGATGGCGATGCTGTCTTACTTCTACGCTTTCGGGCCGCAAATTGGACGCATGCGGACCGAGTGCGGCTGTTGTTCCGCCATCGCCGGGATCTTCAAGGCGCCGTTCGACATCCTCGCCGACAAGCTCCGCGGCTATGTGGGCTTGACGATGGACATGCACACGCAACCGCACAAGGTGCTGGCCGCCTGCGAGGCGCTCATGCCGCATCTGGTCAACGTGGGTTTGACCACCGCCGACCCGGCGAAGCTCGTGCCGATCGGGTTCTGGATGCACCGGGGTTGCGTGCCGTTCATCACGCCGAAGCAATTCGTCTCGCACCACTGGCCGACGCTCAAGCCCTGCATCGAGGAATTCTGGAAGCACGGCCACCAGACGCTGTTTTACGCCGAGGGAAAGTGGCACCACCATTTCGACGCCTTTCGCGAACTCCCCGACCGGAGCATTGTCTTCCACTGCGACCAGGACGACATCTTCGAGGTCCATCGGCGGCTGCATGACAAGTTCGCGCTCAGCGGCGGCGTGCCCAATGTCATGCTCAGCTTTGGCAAACCGGAGCAGGTCCGCGATTTCTGCCGACGCGTGCTGGCCGAGGTGGCGCCCCAAGGCGGGTACATCATGGACGCCGGGGCGATCATGCAGGACGACACGAGCATCGAGAACCTGCGCACCCTCACCGAGACGACCCGCGAATTTGGCGTTTACGCGACGCCGACCGCCAACCCGCAGCTCGTTCCACCGGGCGATCTGCCATCGTCGGTTGCCGACCGGCAGAAGCTCACCGGACTGGCGGGGCGTCCGGTGCCGGCCGTGCGGCCTGGCGTGTGTTATCCCTGGGAGGACAAGGTCCGCGAGTTGCCCGAGATCACCGGCGACAAGGCATTGATCCGCCGCGTGTGGGAGGACATTGACGCCTTCGGCAACACGTTCATCTGGCAACTGCTGCTGAGCTTCTGACCCGGCCGTCACCGCTGAAGCACGGTCAAGGCCGCGCCGCGGGGCGGCTCGCGAGCAGGCGTTCGTAAAGCGCGAAAATTTCCCGCGTCATGTTGCCGACGTCGAAGTTGGCCTCCACGAAAGCGCGGCCGTTGGCGCCGAGTTGTGCCCGCAGGCCCGGCGCGGAGGCCAGCCGGACCAACTGGTCACGCAACGTCGGCAGGTCGCCCGGCTGGATGAGGAAGCCGGTCTGCTCGTCGAAACACACCTCGGCGGCGCCGTCGCAGTTGTAGGCCACCACCGGTCGGCCGGCGGCCAGCGCCTGCGGCAGCGCCCGCGGGAGGCCCTCGCGGCGGGACAGGTGAACCAGCAGGTCCATGATGCCGACGAATTTCGGCACGTCGCCCGGGGGCACCAAGCCGGTGAACACCACGTGCCGTTCGAGCTTCAGTTTGCGGGCCTTTCGCTGGAACCGTTCGCGCCAGATGCCGTCGCCCACGAACAGGAACTTCATGCGCGGGCATTGTTTCACCAGATCCGCCGCAATGGCGAAGAGGTCGTCATGCCCCTTCAGCTTGAACAACCGCGCGATCATGCCCACGACGATGTCCTCGGGGGCCAGACCGAGTTCCTGCCGCACGGCGGGATCATTCTTCGCGTTCAGAAATGGCTGCAGATCGAAACCGCTGAAAATGCGGGTGAACTGCTCCGCCCGCCCAATGTGGGCCGCGAGGTATTGCCGCGTCATGGCATCGGCGACGCTGATGAAATGCGTGGTTACCCGGCCGGCGACGCGCTCCATGCCGCCGAACAGCAGGTTCGCAAAGACACCTTGAAATGGACCGAAGGACGGGCCGTGGATTGTGTGGATGATGACCGGGACGCCGGCGCACCGGGCCGCCAAACGCCCCAGCACGCCGGCCTTGCCGCTGTGCGTGTGGACGATGTCCGGCCGGGTCTGTCGAAAATGGCGGGTCAACTGCCGCAGCGCCACCAGATCCAGCCAGGGATGGACCGGCCGCACCAGCGCGGGCAGGATGGTCAACAGCCCCGGCACCGCGGCAACTTGCGGCGCGAGCGAGCCTTCGGGGCCGGTCGTGGGACCGGCCAGCAACTCCACCGCAACACCCGGTGTTGCCCGCAGGGCCAGCACCGTGGCCAGGGTGTTCTCCTGCGCGCCACCAACCACCAAGCGGGTGATGACATGCGCGACACGCATCGCCACTCAACGCACGCCCCCGGCCAACGCCTTCACCCGCTGCTCGACCTCCTTGTACTCGGCCGTGCCGGGCTGCGCCAGGCTCAGGTATCGGCGGTATTGCAGCAACGCGTTGTTCGTGTCCTTGCGCTGGTCGGCGATCTCCCCAAGCCCGTAGCGGATCGCCGGGGTTTCGGGCGCGATTTCCAGGAGTTCCCGATAATCGAGTTCGGCCTCGCTGAGCCGGCCGCTCTGCAGGCAGGCGATGGCGCGATTGAACAGCGCGGCGGGGGTCCGCGGCGCCACCTTCAGAAGTTGGTCCAACGGCGGGATCGCGCCCGCAAAATTCTTGAGTTTGACCCGCGCGGCGGCCAGGTTCAGGAGGGCACGGACGTTGGCCGGATTGACTTCCAGTTCCTCCTGGGTGCTTCGCTCGACCTCGGGCCAACGATCCGTGGTCATGTAGATCTGGGTCAGCGTCTCCAGCGCCACCGCGTCCTTCGGGTAGGAGCCACGCAAGGCCAGCGCCTGCTGCTCCGCGCCCTTCGCGTCCCCCAGCGCCAGCCGAACCAGGGCTTCGGTGCTCCCGGTCCACACCTGCACCGTCGCGTTGGCGGGACAGAGCTTCTGCACGCGCTGAAACTCGCCAACGGCCTGACGGAACAACTGTCCCTCGGCAAAAGCCCGGCCCACCGCAAAGGTCCATGCCGGCGAATCAAAAGGTCCGCATTGAAGCAGCAGGGCGCTCCAGTCGGCCTCCGGTTTTCCCACCAATGGCTTGGTGAGATCCAGGGCCGGGAGCTTGTGCTCGCGCAATTGGCCGTTGAAGATCCGGTTCTCACGGGCCGCGATGTTCTCCGGGAACAGTTTTTCGGCGGCTTCAAACCAAGGCCCCGCCTCGGCCAGCCGGCCATGGCGCTGGAGGGTCACCCCGCTGCAGTTGAGCGCGCGGGACAAGAACAGGTGGACGTAAAGGGCATCCGCCGAGGTGATCCAATTTCGCTGCATGATCGCCGCCAGCACGGTCCGTTCCCCGGTCCAGAACTTCTGGATGGCATCCAGTTCGGCGGACGGGACGGCGACGCCCCCCAGAGAGTTGGTCGGCATGGATACCAGTTGAACGACGGCTCCGTGCGGCACCGCCTGGAGAACCTCGAAGTAGTAGCCCAGGCTTGGGTGGAGGTAGAAGACGGCGTTCGAGGCCGCCAACCGGGCCACCAGCGAAGCCAGAAACACCGCGTCGAGCGATCCCACCCCTTCGGCCGCCGCCGGCAGCGGCGACCATCGCCCGGGATACTGCCGTGCCAGTTGGGCATGATAAGGCGGATAAGGCAGCAGGCGGGTGTTGACCAGCACATGGGGCTGCTGGCCGGCCTGCCTGAACAACGCCGCCTCCGCCAGCATCAACTCCGTCGGACCGTCGCTCATCAGGTAAGCCGGCGTCGCTGGCAGCGAATGAGCAATCATGTCGGCCAGTTGGGCCAGTTCCTGGCCGTCGTTTTTCCGGACGGCAGGGAGGTTTTGCACGACTAGCCAGGCGCACGCCGCGCACGTCAGAAGAAGCACCAGACCGGCCACGGCCCGGCCCGCCAGACGAGTGGCGGGCGCTTTGTGTTCCCAAGGCTGGGCTACTTGGGTCTGGAAGACGAGCAGCAAGTAGCCCGTGTAATAACCGGCGCCCAAGGCCGCCAGATAATAAAGCGGCAGCCAGGAGGTCCCGGCGCCAAGCCGGCGCGGTCCCCATTGGAAATCCAGGAACACACTCAGACACACCGCCCACATCAGGATGTGCATGAAACGCATGATGAACACCGCCAGGCGGGCGCCCGCCGGGTTCGTGTCGCCCTGCGCCGCCCGCCAGCGGATACCCATCAGCAACACCGGTACCACGCTCTGCAGGACCAGCATGAAGACCAGCCACCGTGGCACCGCCAGCAGTGCGCCCTTCTGTAACGCGAACTCCAGCCGCAAATGGTGCCAAAAACCGTAAGGCGCATTCCCCGTGATGACGCCCGCTGCCGGCAGAATCAGGTAGCCCAACAGGCCGGCAACTCCGCAACCGAGCATCCGCAGCCAGACACCGGCCTCGAACGCCGCTTCCTGCATGGTCCAAACCACCGCCACCAGGCAAGCGGGGAAGAAGGCGATCATGGCGTAGTTGGTGGCCACTCCCAGGCCATACACGAAGGCAAGTTTCAACAGCCACTCCTCCCGGCGGTCCAGCCGGTACTCGAGCAGGCAACGAACCACCCAGGCAAACAGGAACAGGTCGAGCATGTCCCTGACGCCAGCCGTCGCGTTCATCCAGAATCCATAGCTGACACCGCAGAGCACGACGGCAGCCAGCGGGGCCACCCAGGCAAGGGGAATGCTCAGCAACGCCAGCTCGTGGTGCTCGCGCTGCCGCGCCTCGCGCGTGCGGTCGAAGGGCAGCAACGCCACCGACCGCGCCAGCAATCCGAGCGTCAGCGCCGCCAGCACCGCCGACAAGCAGTTCAACGCCAGTGGCTGGATCGCGCCGGGCAGCGCCCGGAAAGGCAGCGTGACCAGGAAGAACAGGGGGCCGTCCCGTTGCGGGGTCCAGTCCCACCCGGTCGCCCGCGCCACCGAATCCAGGCTTTCCAGGCGCAGCCAGTGATTAATCGTAAGGGAATAAAGGACCAGCGCCCCGACTGCGACCAGCCAAGGAAGTCCCCGCTGCGCAAAGCCCAACTCGGGAACCGTTGATGTTTCCTGTGTTTCCGTTTCCATGATGGTGGTGTGGCCAAAGTTCAACCGATTTGGCGGTCATTTGGCAAGCTCGTTCGCCACCCCCGGCGCGGTCGCCGCCGGCGTCTCGCGCCGGAGGTCAGCCACGCACTCGACGTGCTGGGTCTGGGGGAACATGTCGAGCGGCACCACCCGGACCACCCGATACACGCCCCCGGCGCACAGCGCCTCCAGGTCGCGCGCCAGCGTCGCCGGATGGCATGAAACATAAAGAATCTGCGCCGGGCGGGCGGCGCGCAATGGCGTGATGGCCTCGGCCCGGCACCCCACCCGCGGCGGGTCCAGCACGACCGCCGTGCGCTCCGCGCTGAACCGCGCCAGCAGCTCCGGCAGCAACGCCACGGCGTCGCCGGCGACGAACTCGCCGTTGCCGACGCCGCGCTGCTGCGCGTTCTGGCGCGCCGCCGCCACGGCCAGCCGGTCGTATTCGACGCCCACGAACGACTCGACCAGATCGGCCAGCTCCAGGCCAAAGAAGCCGACGCCGCAATAGGCATCCACGAGGTGCCGGACGCCACTGTCCTGTAACCGTTCCCGCACCGTGGCCACCAGCCGCGGCAGGAGGAAGAAGTTGTTTTGAAAAAACGAGTCACGCGGCACCACCCAGCCTTCGGGTTGGATGCGGAGCTGGACCTTGAGCCCCCCGCGCGGCGGCGGATGGGCGCGCACCTGGCGGATCTGCTCATTCAACGCCGGCTCGGCAATGGCGCACTCCTCCAGATCCACCACGAACCGGTTGTCCTGACCGAGGAAACCGATCACCAGCCGCTGCTCCCGCTTGTTCCACTGGCTGCGGATCAGGAGCCGGTTGCGATAGCCGTAGGGTTGCGGACAGGGAATCATCGGCTGCACGACGTCGCCGCTGATCCCGCCAAGGCGCTGGAGCAGTTCCCGAATCTGGCGCTCCTTCAACCGCAACTGTCCGGCGTAGTCCACATGCTGGTACTGACATCCCCCGCAAACGCCGAAATGCGGACAGCGCGGCGGCACCCGCTCCGGCGAAGCCCGGCGCACGCTGAGCAGCCGGGCCCGCGCGAATTGCTTCTTCACTTCCGTAATCTCCGCCTCGACCTCCTCGCCGACCAGCACCAGCGGCACAAACACGACAAAAGACTCCACGCGCGCCACCCCTTCGCCACCGAAGGCAATGTCCGCGATCGTCACCGTGATCCGCTGCCCCGCCGCCAGCGGCGGTGGCCTGTACAAAGCCTCGTTCACTACGACACCACTGCATCAAATCCCGACCCCGTTTCTCAAGCCCAAAACTGCGGCCTCGGCTCGACAACCCGCGGGGCCGGTGGCAGGGTTTGTCTGTGTTGACGGCAAAGTATGATCGGCTTCGGGACCTGCTTCGGTCCTATGATTCGTGTGTCGTCGCCTATTCCGGCGGCGTGGACTCGGTGTTTCTGGCGCGCGTGGCCCGCGACGTTTTGGGCGGGCGCGCGGTGGCGGCCATCGCCGACTCCCCGAGCCTGCCCCGGCGCGAACTGGCCGAGGCGCTCGAGCTGGCCGAACGATTTCAGATTCCGGTGCGCGTCGTGCACACCGCCGAGTTCGGCAACCCTGACTATCTGGCCAACCCCGAGAACCGCTGCTATTTCTGCAAACACGAACTGTTCACCGAACTGGAACCGCTCGCGCGGGAGCTCGGTTTCGCCGTGATTGCCTATGGCGAAAACGCCAGCGACCTCGGCGATCACCGCCCGGGAGCCAGAGCCGCGGCCGAGTTTCAAGTGCGCGCCCCGCTCAAGGAAGCCGGCCTGACCAAGGCGGACATCCGCGCGCTCTCCGCCCAACTGGGTCTCCCCACCGCTGACAAACCGCAGATGGCCTGTCTCAGCTCCCGGATTCCCTACGGTGAGGCCGTCACCCCCGGGAAGCTGCGGATGATCGAGGCCGCCGAGAACACCTTGCGCGACCTGGGCTTTTACGATGTGCGGGTCCGGCACCACGAGCTGAAGCTGGGACACCTGGCGCGCATCGAGGTGGGCGGCGCCGAAGTGGTGAAGTTCCTCGCGGACGGCCTGGCCCCGCGAATCGCGGCCGACCTGCGGCACATTGGCTACACGCACGTCACGCTTGATTTGCTCGGCTATCGGCGCGGCAGCCTCAACGAACCCGTCGCCGCTGCCCCTGTCGCCGCGTCGAAAGAGGCCGGCACCGAAGCCGGCTAACGCCGGATCACGCCTGGACGCTTCAAAGAAAACGGGCGCCGGAAAACAGCGCCCGCCGTTGCAAGTTGGAATCCGACCCTGCGGGGACTTCTGCAAACGGAAGTCGCCCTGGGTGGCGCCCGGCGTGCCGGCCGGCACCAGCACCGCATGTTGCGAACCGAGTTGCAGAATGCTCGTCAGACCGGGATTGGCCCACGCGCCGGCCTGGAGGATCGGCGCAGCCTGAAGTCCAAAGCCCGTGTCCCGTAACGTCCAGTTGAGGCCGTACCGTGAGCCGGGCGGCGCAGTGACCCTTGGGCGGGCACCCAGTGCGTGTGGCTCTACGGCTGGGAGAACCGGCCACCGGCACAGCCGGAGCGGTTCGACCCGTTGTGCGGTCAACGGCTCAAGACTGGCCGGGCCTGGGCGTTAAAGGAAGGTTGCCCGCTTCACTGAGGAATCAAGCGCCACGCATGAACCCAATCCACATACATGGCGTTGCGAGTACGATCCTGCAAAGATTCGACCGTCGGCAGGCCTTCCCAAGTGAAGGCTTCTTGATCAAAGAACATATATTGCGGGACGGTGAACGGGCCTCCGGTGGTGATGGTGGCCACCCGCTGGCCGTTATGATACATCCAGACATTGTTAGCATCTTTCCACCACACGCCATAGATGTGGTATTCGTCGCCGCCGCGCGTGGGCATGGTCCATTGGGTCGGCGTGTTGGCATCGTAGTTCCAACCGTTGGGGAAATAGTGGGTATTCATTAGCATTTGCTGAAGATCGCCCGGGCGGTTGATCGGCCAGCCGAAATTCTCGATCACGTCAATCTCGGTGGAGTTCCCTTGAAACCAGAAGGCATTAGCCATGCAAACGGTGGAAACCTTGATTTTGGCTTCGTAGAAACCGTTCGTCGCCAGGGGAACTCTGAAGGCGACGCACGCGGATCCGATCCAGATGTCGTTATTCGGATCGGCGACTTGCAAGAGATTGGTCACCAGAGAATTCTGCCGCAAAATGAGCTTGCCGTTCGCCAGCGACACGTTGGTGGCGAAAAACTGACTGGGAGCGCGTCCTGTCCAATACGGGTGCAGGTTGGTCCATTTGGTCATGTCCAGGTTGGTGAGGTTGAACTCATCCGTCAGGTTGGGGAAAACGGCCCACTTAAAGCCGGTTGGCGGGGTGGGCAGACCATTGATTGCGCGTTCCGTTTCGCAATCAACTTCATCCGGCGGAAAACCGGCGGCATTTAACCGATAGAACCCTGCTTGATCGTTCAGATTGGTGTCCACCATGACGTTGGTGACACCCGTTCCTACGACGGCTGAACCCGTGGCCGTCCAGGAGCCTGCGCTCAACTGCGTGGCGGATTCCACCTGAAACACCTGGCCCGTGCGGGCATACCAGGACACCTCCATCCCGGGAGTCTTGCCGGGGGCGACCGCCACCGGCCGGATGGAAACCCGCGGCACATTGGTCACCACATTGGCGGGCGGGACCACCGTCACAACGATGTCGTCCAAGTGGTTCCATTTGCCCTCCACCGCCAACTGATCAATGGCCTCGCCGCTTCCATTGGTCACGGTCAGCCACGTATTGTAAAGGGTGGAAGTGTAGCTCCAGAGCCGCTGGCCGTTCCGGCGGCCAATGATGTAAAGCGCACTGCTGCCGCTGGGGCGATATACTTGCAGGCTCGGGATCGTAACGGGCTCGGAAAAGATGATGCTGGCGTCATATTGGTCCGGAAGATCGGCGTTGACAAAAATGCTCACCGGCTCGTTGGCGCCCATGACGTCAAACAGCCAGCCGTTCCACATTGCCGCCAAACCCACTGGCAAACCCCCGTCATACTCTCCGGGGGGCAGCGGGGTGTTGACCGTCGTTCCGTCATATTCCGCGAAGGTGATGTCTCCCGTGGTCACGGCGGGGTTCACCACAAGGTTGTCGAGAAGATACCCGCGGCCATACGCGCGGATTTCGTCCACGGAAATTCCCGCGCCGACGATGGTGGTGCCGATCTGGTTGGCTGATACCTGCGCGCTCCACTGCAAAACGCCTCCCAGCCAGCCTTCAACCTGCAGATCTGACTGCTCGCCCAGCCCGGAGGCGCCGTGATTGTAGTAAAACGAATCCACGGTCACGGGATAACTTGGCTGGGTGGCGGTGGTCGGCTTGCTGGGGTCGTAAGATTGAAATAGGATCCGGCAGTAGCGATTCGAGACGATGTTGTTCTGGGTGCCGGCATCCGGATAGATGCTCTCCATCCCGCCGTTGTTGATGTAGTACCAATAGGCCCCGCTCGTGCCGGTAAAGACGGCCTGCGCACCAACGGGCAGGCCATTGGTAATCACGGTATTGTTGGGAACCTGCTGCTGCCCAGCCACCCAACTGAAATCAATCAAGCCCGCCCGCGCCAGTCCGGGCAGAGCCAGAATCAGGGCGAAGGTTAGGAAGCGCACTCGGGCCGTCATGGCACCGGTTCTGTGGGTCATGGTCTTGCTCAGCGCGATCTGTTCATTCGGTTTCAGTGTTACCGACGAGCGGTGCGTCGGCAAACTCCGGTTTTTGTGCCGACGCTTTGACCGTCAAGCAGGACTCGGCAAGGCATTTCAGATCCGCACATCTTGCTCCCTGTTCCCTTGGCGAGCGGGTTGACTGCCGGCAACACCGGCGCCACCGCAGCGCCAAACGCCTGATGGGAATGGCGCAACGCATATCCCCGCAGCAGTTCCCGCACCTCTGCCAGCAACTGAAAGGGCGCCGCGGCTGTGCGGCGCCCTTCGAATCTAATCCGGCCTTTGATATTACTGAGCCGCCGTTGGGCTGCCGGTGTTCGCTGTCTTCGTGGCGTCCGTCACGTCGGTGGCGGTGACCGTGAAGCTGCCCGTGCTGTTGAAGGTAACCGAGAAGGTCTGGGTTCCGTTTACCAGCGCGGCATCCTGCGGCAGAATGGCGGCCGAATCGCTGCTGGTAATGTCCACGGTGTCCGACGAAGGAACAACATTCCAAACCGCATCCACGGCATTAACCGTAACGTTGAACGGTGTGCCCACGGCCTGCGGGGCAGGCGTGCCGGTCTTTCCAGTAAGCGTGTTAGGGGCGGCCGTCTCACCTGGCATCAACACCTGCAATTGGACGAAGGGACGCTTGATGAGGCGGAAGAAGCCGGCACTGGCACTGGGCAGCGCGGTTTGGGAGAGCAAGCCATGCATGGCGCTCGGATCTCGATACGTCGAGGTGAAAACGGCTGGATTCCAAGGTCCGGTGATCGCCGCAGCGGCCTGCGGGCTGAACTGATTGGCCGGCAAGGTCCAGTCAACTATCCAAGCCGTCCCCGGAGGCACATACTGCACATAGTTGGCGTCGGTTTTGCGCCAGGCGTACTTGTTCGTGAGCGTGGCGCCACTGAAATCATCGTCAATGGAATTGGCCGTGGCCCCGGTGAATTGAACGTGGCTAAAGGTGCCGTGGGCGCCGTTATTGTGCCCGTCGTTCGCCCCGTCGTCCTTGAACATCCCGAACTGCAGGAAGGAGGTGGCCGGGCTGAAATTGTTCTGCACCGCATCCGCCGGCAGGTCAAAGTTCGTGGCGGTAATCCCGGGACCCGTCAGGGTGCCGTGCGTGCTGTCCGTGAAGGTCACCGACCAGGTGCCGAGCGCGCTGGGGGCGCTCACGGCCACCGGGACGTTCGTGGCGTTGGCGTTGGGATAGTTGGTCTTCCATTGAATCTGAGCGAGCAGGTCGGTGGCGCGGTTCTCGAGCCGGAAAATGAGGAGGTCCGGCACACTCCAATCAGGGGAGCCGCTCACGTCCTGGCCCGACGGGGCGGTGTCGCCGTTGACGAGGTACATGTGCGCTTCAAAGCCGAGATGGGTCGCGAGGTCCGGGAAGTTCGTAATCGTGCAGGAATAGGTCACGGGATAACTGCCTTGCGAGGTCCAGAGGTAGGGTCCGCCGCCCGATGGCGTGCTGATGGCATTGCGCTGCCACTGGTCGCCCGTGCCGTCCATGATGATCTCAACGCCGGACGAACCGGCCTTTTCGAGACTCATCGTCGGCGGCGGCAGCGGCGGCGCATTGGTCGGCAAGGGATCGAGATAGATGTTGTCCACGTTAAACGAGAGGGTGCTCGTGAAGTTGCCGCCCGACCACATGTTGATATATTCGCCGACGGTTTTGTCAGCGCCCGCAGTCGTCGGGTCAATGGGGATGGTGACGTGCGTCCAACTGGTCGCGCTGGCGGGGATCGCCCAGGTGCCTTCCTGATGGGTGGTCCAGCCATCGGTGACCAGACCGATGGCCAGCGTGCCGAAAGTCCCGTCCTTGGCGGGGGCGGTCGCGGGATCGAGCTTGAAATCGAAAGTGATGTTCGTATAGACGCCGACGACGTTGACTTCGGTGGTAGCGTCCCAGCCCCACGCATCATGGAGGGTGCCGAAGGTCATGAATTGATCGCCGCTGTCGCCGGTGAACGGAACGTCGTAACGAAGCGATCCGGAATTAGGGTCGCTGGCGGCATCGAGGGTGGGGTCCCAGGTCAGCCAGCTTCCTTGCAGGCCCCAGCCATTCCAGATAATCCAGGAGCCTATCCCGGTGTCGAAGGTCTTCGGGTTGACAAAGCTTTGAGCCTGTCCGATGACGGCCGCGGCGGCCAGCAGGAGGGCGAGCGACGCTGAGCGCAACGCCCCCCAAGAATGTTGTTTCTGTTTCATGTAGGTCCTTTTGTTCTGTTTTGGTTAGAGTTGTTGCAGTCTCACCGTGGAGCCCTGTTCAGAGGCCGTGATAACATCTGGTCTTCTGCCCCCCCGGGCCGGCTTTGACGCCACTCAGGTGAGAGAATCCGCTTTTAGTCTCCTCACTCACTGTGGCCGAATGCTGTTAAAAGAAACCCCGCGTGTCAAGTGGCAATTTTGGCCGTCTCGTCCCTTTGCCGGGAAAATCAGCGTTGATCGTTAACATGGGATTCGGTCCCGCCGCTCCTCCGGTTTTCCGCCCGGAATCCCGCACAAAAAACCTCTTCCGGGGTTTCCGTATCATGTTTTGCTGGTCCGAATCGTCAGGGAATGGGTCACCGACGAGCCGGCGCTGACCCGGGAATAACCGGTGTTGTTGACCGTGTAGATGCCCTGGCGCTGGCACTGCTCGCCCGAGGCACCGGCGAACAATCGCAACCGCGGCACCATTGGCTTGAGCGCCAGGGTGGCGCGGCGCCGTGTTCGAGTTCGCGATCAGTTTCACGTTGTCCAGCCAAAAGAGGGTCGTGCCGGTGAGCGCGTTTTCCGCGCTCGCCGAGGTGTCGTCCGGCCAGGTTTTGCACCAGACGCCGATGAGGTTGGCGATCAGGGCCGCCGTGGGATCAATCGTCGCCACGACGTGGATCCACCGGTGTTGCCCGCCGGTGCCTGCGCTCGGCACTCGCCTTTCTCCCGGCGGCGGATAGACTCCCGCCCATGAACACAGTCCGACTCGGCATCATCGGCATGGGAAACATCGGGCGGTATCACGCCGCCTATCTGCTCGACGGCAAGGTCCCGCGCGCTGAACTCGTCGCCGTCGCCGACGCCCTGGCCCCGCTCGACGCCTTCGCCGCCCGGGGACTGAAGACGCATGCCGCCGGCGAGGCCCTGCTCCGCTCCGGCACGGTGGACGCCGTGATCATCGCCACCCCGCACTATCAGCACACCACGCTCGGCATCGCCGCCTTCGAGGCCGGACTGCACGTGATGGTCGAAAAACCGATCTCAGTGCACAAGGCGGATGCGGAGCGGTTGATCGCCGCGCGGCGGGAGCGGCCCGATCGCGTGTTTGGCGCCATGTTCCAGCTCCGCACCGAGCCACGGTACGTCCGGATCAAGCAACTGATCGCCAACGGCCAGTTGGGAAAACTGGTGCGGGCAAGCTGGATCATCACCGACTGGTTCCGCACCGAGGCCTATTATGCCAGCGGTGGCTGGCGGGCCACCTGGAAGGGCGAAGGCGGCGGCGTCCTGCTCAACCAGTGTCCGCACAACCTCGATCTGCTCCAGTGGCTCTGCGGCATGCCGGCGCGGGTTCGCGGTTTCTGCCAGCTCGGCCGCTACCATCAAATCGAGGTTGAGGACAACGTCACCGCCTACTGGGAATGGGCCGAAGGCGCCACCGGTGTCTTCATCACGTCAACCGGTGAGGCCCCCGGCGCCAACCGCCTGGAAATCTGCGGCACCCGCGGCCGGCTGGTCCTCGAAAATGACCGTCTTTCTTTCGTTCGCAACGAGACGCCGATGGACGAATTCAGCCGCCACGCAACCACTGGTTTCGCCCGCCCGCCGGTCTGGCATGTTGACGTGCCATTCGACAACACCCCGGCACAGCACGCCACGCTGACCCGGAATTTTGTGGACGCGATCCTCGACGGCGCGCCGTTGATCGCGCCCGGCGAGGAGGGAATCCATTCCGTCGAACTGGCCAACGCCACGCTCTATTCCTCGCTCCGCGGCGAAACCGTCGAACTGCCGCTGGATGGCACCGCGTACGAGCGGAAGCTGCAGGAACTCATCGCCGGCTCACGCTTCGAGAAAAAGACCATGACGGTCACCAACGAAGATTTCACCAAATCCTTCGTGCGCTGAACCGCGCCCGACGGCGGAAGAATTGAGTGACAACTCGATGGCCTCGCGACAAATATCCGGCCATGCACACCCGTGAATTACCGCTGAGCGCCGGTCTGTTGCTGGCGGCCCTGTCGTTGGCTGCCGGACCCACCCGCTCGATTCCCCAGCCGCTGGCAACGCATCCGGGCAATGTGTTCCTGGCCGGGGACGCGGTCTCGGTCCCGGCACCGGCGAATGGTCCGGCAGACTGGCGGCTGCTGGATGTGGACCACCGCCTGGTCGCCACGGGCCACGTGACCACGACCACCGTTGACCTCGGCCGGCTGCCCGTCGGCTGGTATGAGTTGGTCCGCGGGGAGGACGAACCCGCCAGTTCCAACCGCGTCAGCCTCGCCATCTTCGCACGCCTGCAGGCCCCCACCCCGCGGTCCTCGCCCATCGCGTTGGACGCCGCCATGGCCTGGTTCTTCCCGCCCGACCAAATGCCGGCCGCCGCGAACCTGTGCGGGCTGGCCGGCATCAACTGGGTGCGTGACCGCCTGCGCTGGGACGAGATGGAAACCGGGCGCGGACGCTTCGCCGGCGCCACCCGCTACGACGCCTCCGCCCGCGCCCAGACCGCCGCCGGTTTGCGTTCCCTCCAGGTCATTCACCTCTCGCCCACGTGGGCCAATCCCGATGCCAAGCGATTTCCTTTGAACCTGCGGGATGCCTACCGGTTCTATCGCGAAATGGCCCGTCGCTGGCGCGGCCTGGTAGAGGCGTTCGAGCCGTGGAACGAGGCGGACATTGACGTCTTCGGCGGCCACACCGGCGCCGAGATTGCCACCTTGCAGAAGGCGGCCTGGTTCGGCCTCAAGGCCGGCAACCCCGACATGATCGTTTGCCAGAACGTTTTTGCCGTGAACCAGCGCGCCATTCTCGACGACTTCGCCGCGAACCAACCCGGCGCCTTCTTCGATACCTTTAATCTCCACCATTATGTGCCGTTCGACGCTTATCCGAAGGTCTATGCCGACTTTCGCGCCGTTTCGGCCGGCAAACCGCTGTGGGTCACGGAATGCAGCGTCCCGGTGAAGTGGTCGGGCGATGAGCGCTTGAAGGAGCCCGGCCCGGATGACCTGCGCCTGCAGGCCGAACGCGTGGCCAAGGTCTTCGCCTGCTCCCTGCATGAAGGCGCCGCCGCCACGTTTTACTTCCTGCTGCCGCATTACGCAGAGGGCCCAACCCAGTTTGGCATCCTGCGCGCCGACCTCACGCCCCGCCCCGCATTCCTGGCGCTCGCTGCGGTTGGCCGCCTGTTGGCCGACGCGAAACCGCTGGGGCGCGCGCGTTCGGAAGACGCCGCCGTTCGCGCGTATCTTTTCGCCGCCCGACCGGATGGACGCCGACGCGAAGTCATGGTCGCCTGGTCCACGAACCACGACAGCCAACTCACGTTGCCAGCCCAACCGGAAGCGGTGTTCGATCATCTCGGCCGGCCGCAGCCGTCGCCAGGTCACACGATTCTACTGCATTCGGCTCCGGTGTTCGCCCTGCTGGCACCGGGCACCGGCCGGCATCTGGGAATTGACCTGCCGCCAAAGGCGCCGGCACGGCTCACAGCCAAACCCTGTCCCGTGGTCTTCCAAGCCCTGCCGCCTGCCGACCGGGTCCTCCTGAGCCAATCCGCTTTTCGCCTCGCCACCGGCGGTCCCGAAACCATCCGTTTTCGCGCCTACAACTTCGGCCACCAGGCGCTGCACGGGCGCTTGCGCGCAACGGCACCCGCCGGATGGCGCGTGAACCTTCCTGCCACGCTGAACCTGCCCGCCGATGCCGATGTGGAATTCATCGCGACGCTCGACGGAACGCGTGCGACTGACGCACCGGCAACCATCCTTCTGAAATTGGAAGGCGACTTCGGTTCGGCAGGCACAGCGGTGCTTTCGCTGCGGCTGAAACCACCGCCATCGCAAACGGCCAAAGCCGTCGCGATTGCCATTCCGGCGGCGGCTAACCCCGGCCGCTGGCACGCGTCCACCTCCGGCGGAGGCCAGACCACCATCGAGCAAGGTACCAGCGGCGTGACCATCACCGCCCGGCCGGCCACGCGCGACCGCTGGGTCTATCCGCGCCTCGACCTCCAGACCGATGAGCGCTTCTCCGACCGCATCCGGTCAGTGGCCGTCAAACTGACCCTGATCGAGGGCGACGGCCAATTCCGCGCGGTCTTCGACGAGACGGGCGGGAGCAGCTACATCGTGGATCTGAATCCCCAGCCGCGGCTCGGTGAAACCGTCGAATGCGTCGCCCGGATTGACGAGGCAACCTTCGGGGCCACATGGTCGGAGCCGGACCCGGATGCCCGGCTGGACCTGCCGCAAGTCAAGTCGTTCCGCATCGGGTGCAACACCCAATCCAACCAAGTGCGTTTTGCCATCCGCGACCTGCGGTGGCTGGCGGCGTCACCCACCGGTGCATCGGGCAGCCTCTGAGCCTTCCCGCTTGCGCGCCGGGACGGAGTGCGTAGGCTGTCAACCATGTTTGCGACGGCATTTGACGCGACCACTCATCGGCGGATCAGTGAACTGGGCGAGCGCGTGCTCGGCGGCGGCGAGATCACCCGCCCCGAAGCGCTCTGGGTGCTCCATCTCGAAACCAGTGCGGATATCTACGACCTGCTCGCCTGGGCCAACCGCATCCGCGAGCATTTCAAGGGCAACAAGGTCCACCTCTGCTCGATCGTGAATGCCAAGGCGGGCGGCTGCTCCGAGAACTGCAAGTTTTGCGCCCAGTCGGCCTTTTACGCCACCGAGTCGCCCCGCTACGGGTTCATTGATCCGGCGCCAATGTTGCGCGCCGCAGAAGAGGCGCACGGAAACGGCGCCGTCGGTTTCGGCGTCGTCGCCGCCTGGCGCGGCCTGGAGGAAGGCCCCCTGCTCGATGAGGTGTGCGATCGGTTCCGCGACCTCAAGCGTCAGGGCAAGGTCCGACCCGACGCCTCGCTCGGCTTGATTCGCAACCAGCGGGTGGCTGACCGCCTGCGCGAGGCCGGCGTGGAGTGTTACAACCATAACCTGGAAACGTCCCGAAATTTTTTCCCGCGCCAGTGCTCCACCCACACTTACGAGGACCGGCTGCAAACCATCCGCCTCCTGAAGCAGGCCGGCATCAAGATCTGCTCCGGTGGCATCATCGGCCTGGGCGAAACGCGCGCAGACCGTTGCGACCTCGCGTTCGCCTTGAAGGAGGCCGGCGCGGATTTCGTGCCCATCAACATTCTTAATCCGATCCCCGGCACGCCCTTCGAAACCAACGCGGCGGTCCCGCCGCTGGAGTGTCTGCAGACGATCGCCTGCTTCCGCTTCATTCTGCCGCGGCAGGAGATCATGCTCGCCGGCGGCCGGGCGCTCAACCTGCGCGACCTGCAGAGCATGAGTTTCCTCGCCGGCGCCAGCGCGCTCATGGTCGGCAACTACCTGACGACGGTCAATCAACCCGTCGAGCGCGACCTGCAAATGCTGAAGGATTTGGGTCTTGATCCGTCGTGGGAACCGCATGGCGCCGCCGCGCCGGAATCGGTTCCCGCACTGGCCATGGCATGAGCCGGCTTGGGGGGAACCGCGGCGGCTACGGCGGCGAGACCATTGACATCGCCGCTGTCCAAGACGCCATGACCGCCGCCGCCACCCGCCACGGCTGGCGCGCCGAGACGCTGGTGCGCGTTCGCGACGACGACATCCTGGCGTGGCATCGCTCGACCGCCGCCGATCGCCGACGCATTTATCTGTCCGCCGGAATCCACGGTGATGAGCCGGCCTCGCCGCTCGCTGCCCTCGAATTACTCCAAGCGAACGTCTGGCCGGCACAAACGGGGCTGTGGTTTTGTCCGTGTCTCAACCCGGGCGGTTTCCGGCTTGGCCGGCGGGAGAACGCCGGCGGCAGGGACCTCAACCGGGATTATCTTCATCCGCAAACACCGGAAGTCCGCGCCCACGTGGCCTGGCTGCAGCGGCAGCCGCACTTCGACGTGGCCATCTGCATTCACGAAGACTGGGAGGCGCCCGGTTTCTACCTCTACGAACTGAACCCGGAACAACGGCCTGCGCCTGTGGAATTGGCGATCGCCGCCGTCGCTGAGGTCTGCCCCATTGACACCTCGCCGCTGATCGAAGGCCGGCCGGCGGTCAACGGCATCATCCGTCCCCATCTGGACCCGGCCACCCGCCCGCAATGGCCGGAGGCGTTCTATCTGCTGCAAAACAAAACGCGGCTCAGCCTCACGCTCGAAGCCCCGTCCGATTTCCCGCTCGCCACCCGCGTCGCCGCCCTGGTCCGCGCCGTCCGCGTGTTGCTGGACGACTCCGCGTCGGCCGGGCCCGCGTCGGCATAAGACTCCTGGCAGCGACCGCCGACCGTGGTTTCGCCGCCGTTTTGTTTTGTTGAATCGGAGGCCGGTTCTTCCCACTCTTGGCCCATGAGTGTTCGCCTTCAGGCTGGCCTGGCACTGGCGCTGGTCCTCGCGGTGGCCGGCTGCAACCGCGCCCAACCGAACCGCCCGGCCACGGCATCCGCCCCGGCGCCCCTGCACCTCGACCATGCGCAGGCCGGCCTGACACGCATGAAACTGTGGCTGGGCGATGCCGAAGTGGACGCCGAGGTCTGCCTGACCATTCCGCAGCTCGCCACCGGCCTGATGTTCCGCGAAGGCATCGGCACCAACGACGCGATGCTGTTTGTCTTTCGCGGCGCCGACCAGCGCGGCTTTTACATGAAGAATGTGAAGTTCCCGATCGCTGCCGCCTACATTGACCCGGAAGGCGCGGTGCAGCAGATCATCCAGTTGAAGGCGATGGACACCAACTCCGTCCCCTCGCTGTCCTCCAACATCCAGTTCGTCCTCGAAACCGCGCCGGACTTCTTCGATCGTCATGGCGTCAAGCCCGGGACCCTCGTCACGTCGCCGCAGGGACGCTTGCGGAACGTCGTCGCCCCCCGCGCCCTCGCCTGGTAAACCGCCATGCGCGTCGCCCTGGCCCAGATCAACACGACCGTCGGCGATTTCGCTGGCAACGAGGCCCGCCTGCTCGCCGCCTACCGGCGCGCCGCCGCCGCCGGCGCCGAACTCGTGGTCGGCCCGGAACTCGCCCTCACCGGTTACCCGCCGCGCGATCTGCTTCTGCGGCCGGGCTTCGTTCAACGCAGCCTCGAATCGCTCCAACACCTGGCGGCCGCCACCGGCCCGACGGGCCTGCTCACGGGTTTCGTCGGGGAGAACCCCGCGCGTCCCGGCCGCGTGGTCACTAACGCGGTCGCCCTGCTGCAGCACGGTCGCGTCCTCGCCACCCGCATCAAAACCCTGCTGCCAACGTACGATGTCTTCGATGAGGACCGCTACTTCGAGCCGGCGGCCGGCAACCAGCCCGTCGAATTTAACGGCCGCCGCATTGGCCTGACGATCTGCGAGGACCTTTGGAACGACGAGGATTTCTGGCACGACCGCCGCTACCGCCGCAACCCCGCGGTGGAGTTGGCCGCCGCCGGCGCGGAGATCATTTTCAACGTCTCCGCGTCGCCGTGGCACCTCGGCAAGAACCGGCTGCGCCATGCCATGCTCGCCAGCCTCGCCGCCAAGACCCGCTGCCCGCTGGTCTATTGCAACCTGGTCGGCGGGAACGACGAGTTGATCTTCGACGGCGCCAGCCAGGTCTTTAACGCCGCCGGAGAACTCGTCGCCCGCGGCGCGATGTTCGCCGAGGATTTCGTGCTGGTGGAAACGGATGCCCCCGCCGCGCCGCCGCCGCCGGAACTGCCGGACGAGGAAAAGCTGCATCGCGCCCTCGTGCTCGGGCTGCGCGATTACCTCCACAAGTGCGGCTTCAAATCCGCGGTGCTCGGCCTGAGCGGCGGCATTGATTCGGCCTTGACCGCCTGCCTGGCCGCCGAGGCACTGGGGCCGGAGAATGTCCACGGCATCGCGCTGCCATCGCAATTTTCTTCGTCGGGCAGTCTCGAAGATGCCTGCCAACTGGCGGCGAACCTGGGCATTCGCCACGATGTCATCCCGATCCAGACCGCCTTCGAGTCCCTAAAACAGCAGCTTGCGCCTGTGTTCGCCGGCCGGCCCGAGGACACGACCGAGGAAAACATTCAGGCGCGTTTGCGCGGCGTGATTCTCATGGCGCTGTCGAACAAATTCGGCTCGCTGCTGCTGACCACGGGCAACAAGAGCGAGCTGGCCGTTGGTTACTGCACGCTCTACGGCGACATGTGCGGCGGACTGGCGGTCATCAGCGACCTGCCCAAGCGGGATGTTTACCGCCTGTCCCGCTGGATCAACCGCGACCGCGAGATCATTCCCGCGGCGTCGCTCACCAAACCGCCCTCGGCCGAGCTGCGGCCCAACCAGACGGACCAGGATTCGCTGCCGCCCTATGACACGCTCGATGCCATCCTCGAAGCCTACGTGGTCGAATGCCGGTCCGTGCCGGAGATCATCGCGGCGGGGTTCGACGAAGCGGCGGTACGGCGCGTCGTGCGGTTGATTGACCTCAGTGAATACAAACGCCGCCAGGCCGCGCCCGGACTGAAAGTCACGAGCAAGGCCTTTGGCGTCGGGCGCCGCATCCCCATCGCCCAGCGCTATCGCGAAACTTGAAGGTCGCGGAAGAGGGCGTGAAAAGCCGGGCACTGTGCTAACAGGGAAGACGGGAAGACGCGAAGGATTCATGCACTTGTTCTTCGCGCCTTCGCGTCTTCCCTGTTCATCGCCCGGTTTCATGGGGCACGGACAAGCCGCCTCGCGAGGACGTGTCGGCAAGCTCACGTCGAGCCGCTCGTCCCACCGGCACGGCCAAATCAAGACACTGCCCAAAATCGGCGTGCGTTCGCCGTCCCCTCGCCTATGCTGCCCGCCATGCGTTCGCGTCCCAAGTCCGAGGCCCTGTTTGCCGAGGCCCTGAAGTATCTGCCCGGCGGCGTCAACTCGCCGGTCCGCGCGTTTCGCGCCGTCGGTGGACAGCCGTTTTTCGTGGACCGCGCCGCCGGCGCCCACGTGTGGACGGTGGACGGCGAGGAACTGGTTGATTACGTCGGCACCTGGGGGCCGGCCATCCTCGGCCATGCCCATCCGAAAATCATCGCCGCCGTGAAGGCCGCGGCCGACCACGGCACGAGCTTCGGCATCCCAAATCCTTTCGAGGTAACCATGGCGAAGCGGATCTGCGCCCTCGTGCCCAGCGTGCAGAAGGTGCGGATGTGCAACTCGGGCACCGAGGCGTGCATGAGCGCTGTTCGCCTGGCGCGCGGCTTCACCCGGCGCGACAAAATCATCAAGTTCGACGGCTGCTATCACGGCCACGCGGATTCGCTGCTGGTGAAGGCCGGCTCGGGGGCGCTCACGTTCGGTCATCCCGACAGCGCCGGCGTGCCGGCATCGTTCACGGCCCACACAATTGTCGTGCCTTTCAACGACCCGGAAGCGGTGCAAGCGGCCTTTATCGCGAACCCCGGGCAGATTGCCGGGATCATTGTGGAACCGGTGCCGGGCAACGCCGGCCTCTACCTGCCGAAGCCGGGCTTCCTCGAATTCCTCCGCGACACCACAACCGCCCACGGCAGCCTGCTCATCTTCGACGAGGTGATGACCGGTTTCCGCCTCGCGCCGGGTGGCGCCCAAGAGCGCTTCGGCATCAAGCCGGACCTCTCGACGTTCGGCAAAATCATCGGCGGCGGCCTGCCGGTGGGCGCGCTTGGCGGTCGGGCCGAGATCATGGACTGCCTGGCGCCGCTCGGACCGGTGTATCAGGCGGGCACGCTCAGCGGCAATCCGCTGGCGATGGCCGCCGGCCTCGCCGCGCTCGAGGAGTTGGCGGGCAATCCGCAATCCGCAATCCGCAATCCGCAATCGGAGGCTGGTCCCTATGCCCGGTTGGAGCAACTCGGTGCCGCGCTCGAAGCCGGCTTGAAGGATGCCGCCCGGTTTGCCGGCGTGCCGGTGCGCTTCAACCGCTGCGGCTCGATGTTCTGTGCCTATTTCACTGACACACCGGTCTGGAACCTCGCAGACGCCATGAAATCCGACCGCGAGCGTTTCAAGCGGTATTTTCACGGCATGCTCGACGCCGGCGTTTATCTGGCGCCCTCGCAATTCGAAGCCGGTTTTCTTTCAACCGCCCACACCGAGGCGGACATTGAGAAAACGGCGACTGCGGCGGCCAGCGTGATGCGGAACCTGTGATCCGACGAGCTAATCCTGAAACCTCACGTACCTTCCACGCTGGAACCTGATCACCATTTGTTATCGCCAAACGAAAACTGGCTTTCACCCTGACTCATGAGAATGCTCGCCCTCGACCACGGAACGGTTCGCATCGGCGTCGCCCTCAGCGACGAATTGAAAATGATTGCCCAGCCGCTGGAGTTCATCCCGGCCGAGCCGTTCGCCAAATTCCTCGACCGGCTCAAGGAAATCCTCCGCGAGAAGGAGGTTGAATCCATCCTCGTCGGGATGCCGCGGAACATGGACGGCAGTTATGGCCCGGCCGCGCTCAAGGTCCAGACGTTCGTCGCCGTATTGCGCGACGCACTGACCGTGCCGATCCGGACCTGGGACGAACGGCTGACCTCGGTCCAGGCCAACCGTTTCCTGATGGAAGGCAACGTCCGGCGGGACAAGCGCAAGGAGAAGGTGGACAAAATGGCCGCGGCCATCCTGCTGCAGAGCTACCTCGACGCCCACAGCCAATGAGCCTGGCGCGCGGCGCTCGCGACGGAATTGGTCGTGAGATCGGCGTTTATCTCCAACCGCCGGCGGTTTAAGCTATCCCCGTGCCGAAGTTCAAACTCATCATCGCCTACGACGGCACCGCCTACCAGGGCTGGCAGGTGCAGAAGACCGGCACCGGCGTGCAGGAAAAAGTCGAGGCGGCGCTGGCGAAGCTGTTCCCCAGCGCGCCGCGTTTGCACAGTTCCAGCCGGACCGATACCGGCGTGCATGCGCTCGGCATGGCGGCACATTTCGAGGTGCCGGCCCCGGAGTCCCGCCTGCCGGTGAGCAAGCTGACACTCGCGCTCAATGCGCATCTGCGGGAGGACATCCGGGTGGTCGGCGTCCACCACTGCCAGGCGGACTTTCACGCGCGGTTTGACGCCACCGGCAAGCAATACCGCTACTTCGTCTGGAACCACGCCGCGATGAATCCCCTGCACCGCCACCAGGCCTGGCACGTTCCCCGCAAGCTGGACCTGCCGGCCATGCGCGCCGCCGCGGAACGATTTGTCGGCCGGCACGACTTCCGCTCGTTCACTGCGAACCCCGGTTACGAGCGCCTCTCGACGATCCGGCGGCTTATGCGCGTCGAACTGAAACGCAACGGCCCGCTGCTCACGTTCATCATCGAAGGCGACGTCTTCCTCTACAAGATGTGCCGCGGCATCGTCGGCACGCTGGTCCAGGTCGGCCAGGGCAAGCTGGCGGTGGGCGACATTCGCAGAATTCTGTCGAGCCGCGACCGGCGCGTGGCGGGAATGACGGCCCCGGCCCACGGGTTGGTGCTGTGGCGTGTTTTCTATGACCGGCGCCGCCAGGCAACGGCGGCGAAGCGCGCGGTCCACCCGGCAACGGCGGATTGAGCAGTCGTGGATTCCGCGCCATGAACGTCGTCCTGGTCGAACCGGAAATCCCGCCCAACACGGGCAACGTGGCCCGGCTGTGCGCGGCGACACGCACGCGGCTGCACCTGGTGGAGCCGTTTGGCTTCAAGCTCGACGATGCGACGCTCCGGCGCGCCGGCATGGACTACTGGCAGCACGTCGAGTGGCATCGCTGGCGCGACTGGGCGGCCTTTCGCGCCGCGCAACCACCGGAGGCGCGCCTGTGGTTCATCGAGTCCGACGGTCCGAGGCATTACGCGGAGGTGGCATTTGGGCCGGACGATTACCTGGTTTTTGGGCGGGAAACCGCCGGTTTGCCGCCGGGACTGCTCGCGGAAAACCGGGAGCGCTGGCTGCGCCTGCCGATGTTCAATCCCGCCGCGCGGTCGCTGAATCTCTCCAACTGCGTCGCGGCCGTGCTCTTCGAGGCGTTGCGACAACAGGGCTTCGACGGCGAGGTTGCCAGCGGTCGCAACCCTTCCTGACCGCGGCTAAATCCGCTTCTCGTCCGCGTCAAGGTAATCCACGAAACTCCGGATGTCGTCGCGGGCGGCGAACCCGGACTGTTCCTTGCGCATTTGCAGGCGCGCCTGCATTGCCGCATCGTCGGGTCGGGGATAGTTGAGGACGGCGTCACGATGGGCGGCTTTTTCGTCATCAGTGCGCTTCACGTGACCCCCCACCCAGTCGCATACCTGTCCATCGGTGATGGAATTTCTCACCACTTCGATCATCTGCTCGTGCGTGACGCCGGCCGCCGTCAGCCACTTGCCATCGAAACCCTTCCCAAAATTATCCTGGTAATCCGGGTGAAGCTTGCCGGCGAGGTGCAGGCGGATCTTGTCCACGTAACGCGGCAGGTAGCTCCAACCGGCCATCGCTTCCCTGGGGCTGCGCGGATAAATGATGTCGCTCATGGCAGACAATCTCCGGCGCGCCGCCAGGGCTGTCAACTCTGCGGACTGCGCGCCGTGTCCCGATTTGCCGGGCCAGTTCGAGTTGGTGGCGGGCCGACCGCTGGGCGGCCGGGAATTGTCGCGGGCCGGCGGTCCACGACCCACCCCATGCGGACCCTACCGGCGGCCGCGCGCCGGCCGGTGGCCGCTGGCGAGTTCCTCGGCCAGCACGTTGACGCCATAGACCTTGCGCAACGCCTCGAGAATCGCGCTGCTGTGCACGCTCAGACTCCGCGCCTGCACCTCCTCGAAGGCAAAATCCAACGCCAAGGATTGAATGTTGCCGTCGAAAATGATGCCGACAAATTCGCCGGCGCGGTTCACCACCGGGCTGCCCGAGTTGCCGCCGATGATGTCGTGCGTTCCCACGAAGTTCATGGGCGTGGCGAGGTTCAGCGCGGACTTGCGCTTCACCCACCGCCCGGGCAGGTCGAAGGGCGGCTGGTTCTTCATCTCGGCGGCCCGCTGATAGAGACCGGCCAGCGTGGTCAACGCCGGGACCGCCCGGCCGTTTTCCTCGTATCCCTTCACCACCCCGAATGCCAGCCGCAGCGTGAAGGTCGCGTCCGGATAAACACTGGTACCCTGGAGCGCGAACCGGGCCCGCGCGATGGCGGCGTGCGCCTGCTGCATGATCTCCTCCTGGGCCTCAATCGTCTTGCGCAGTTCCCGCGCCTCCGCGTCCACCGCCCGGGCCAGTTCGATCACCGGGTCGTTCGCCGATTTCACCGCCGCCGCGCCGCCCTCGTAAAGCTGCCGGCGCAACGCGATGTCCCGCAACCGCGTGCCGCTCACCAGCTCGTGGGCGCGGGCGCCGGGCGCCTTGCCGGCCAGCACGGCTTGCACCGTCGGATCGCCGTGACCCAGCTTCCCGGCCAGGAAGGTCAGCGCATTTGCCAACCGGAGTTGCTCGTAGTCCGGGTAGATCGGTTCGCTGGAGAAAAGCGCCAGCTCGAGCGACTCCCGGCTCGAGTCCCGGAATTCCGGCAGCCGCTCGCCGTTCGGTTTCGGGCGTTCGTCACCGGCCCGCAGCAGCGTCCGCGCGATCCCGAACACCGTGGAGTCAAAGCCGTGCGCGCCTTCCAGCAGACGGTAGCGCAACGTCAAACGGCCGATCTCCTGCTGGGCGGCGGCGATCTTGCCATAAGCGGCGAGGGCATCGGCAAACTCGGGCTTGGCGGCGAACGACGCGCGGAGTGCCCTCTCGGCCTCCGCTTTGCCGCCCATCAAAGCGGGATCGAGCAGCGCCGCCAGGCCGCCATCGCGCGCCTTGCGGCTGTTCTGAACGCCGAACAGATCGTCCCTGGCCCGCCGGCCGTTTTCTTCGCTCCGCGCGCTCCACGTCGCCAGGAGCACTTCGTTGCGCTTGAGCCGTTCCAACATGTAAGGAAAAACTTGGTCTCGCAGATGGTCCAGTTCCGCCATCGTGCGCGACCGCTCGGTGCGTCCCGGATGACCGGACACGAAAGTAAGTTCCCCCGCCGCCGCGCCGTGCTTCGACCACCGGAGGTAATGCCGGGGCTTGAGCGGCTGGCCGTTCTCGTAAACACGGAACAGGCAAATATCCAGGTCGTAGCGGGGATACTCGAAATTGTCCGGGTCGCCGCCGTAGAAGGCGATCTGCTGCTCGGGCGCGAACACCAGCCGCACGTCCGTGTAACGCTTGAACCGGTAGAGTTGATACTGGCCGCCCTGGTAGAGGGTCACCACGTCGCTGCGCAAGCCGGTTTTGTCCTGCGACTCCTTTTCGATCTCGGCCATGATTTTGCGCCGCGCCTTCGCGGCGTCGTCGGCGCTCGCGTCGCCGGGCACGGCCGCATTCACCCGGGCGGTAACATCCTCGATGGACTGGAGCACGTTCAACTCGAGGTCCACGCATTTGATCTCCTCGGCCGGCGTGCGGGCGTAGAAGCCGTCGCGCAGGTAGTTCTTCTCGGCGCTGCCCACCTTCTGCAACGCGTCCGCGCCGACGTGATGGTTCGAGATCACCAGCCCGTCGGCGCTGACGAACGAGCCCGAGCCGCCGCTGTTGAAACGGACCGAGGATTGCTGGAGGTGGTCGAGCCACTCGCCGGTAATGTCGAACCCATAGCGCTCGTGCAGAATCTGCCGGGGCGGCTGGTTGAACAGCCACATGCCTTCGTCGCCCAGGGTCGCCGGTATGAGGATTGCGAGGATCGCGCCGGCCACGGCCGCCGCGCCAAATCGTGGTTTCGTTGACTTCATGATTGCAGAGATGTTCCCGGCGCTCTGCTTGCCGCATCGGCGCGCCGGCACCCCATCATGGCAAATCGCCGGGGAATGACAACTCCAACCCGGTTTCAGCGCAGCAACCAGGCAAACACCGGCGCCAGAATCAGGCTGGGCAGGTAATCGGCCAGCGGCAGCCGGCGCAACTGCAGCACGACGAGCGCCACGCTGAACACCAGCAGCCCATCGGCTGCACTGATGGCATCCACAAGTTGTCCTTGTTCAAGCCAGGGGGCCAACCCGCGTGCGACCAGCCAAAACGTGCCCTGGAGCGCCACCACCGGCAGCGCGGAAACCAACACCCCCCATCCGAGCGTCCGCGCCAGCGCCATCGCCGTCAACCCGTCCATCACCGCCTTGAGCAACAACGGTCGGAAATCGCCGGTCAAACCGTCCGGCACGGCCCCCAGCACGGCCAGCGGTTCGAGGCAGAACAGCGTCGCACAAACGGTGAATCCCACGCTGAACCGCGGCGAATCGGCGGCGGGCGCGGCGGCGATCCGCTCCTTGGCAAAACGGCCGAAGCCGTTGAGAAAGCGCTGCACGCCCAGCCGCCCTCCCAGAAATCTCCCCAGCACCAGGGCGCCAAACACCGCGGCGAACAGCAGGAGCACGTGCCGCACCCCGCCGTTGGCTGCCCGCCAGACCTGACTCAAACCCACGAAAACCAGGAAGACGCCCAGCACCAATTTGAGTCGCTGCTGGTGGCGAACGGGCAATTCGCCCCGCGTCACGAGCCCGGCCGAGCCGCCCACCACAATCGCGGCTGCGTTGACAAGGGTGCCGATCACGGGGGCAAGCCTAGGGATCGCCCTCCCGGGTGGCAAGCGAGGGCCGGCACGGGTAGTGTCTTTGTTTCCACCATCAAGCGGCGTTTGGAGTCCCGGCTTTAGCTGGACCGCGCCGCCTGAAGGCGGAACTCCCAACGCGCCGAAGTCCGCTCGCGGTGCGCCCGAACCAATTCAGGACCCAGCCCCGGCGCGCCGTGAGCCGGGTTCCGGTTCGCCGCACCGGGTACCTCAGGACGGCACGGCTTCGACGATCGCATCGCCGCCGCTAAACCCGATGATGCGGACTTTCCAGCCGGCGGGGACCAGGTCGCCTTGTGTCACCACATCGAGCACGTCTTCGCCGAACTGCGCCTTGCCACCGGGCCGGAGAATCGAAAGCGCCACCCCTTCGCATCCCACCCGCCCGGATTGCACCCGGGCCTGCGCTGCAGTTGAAACCACCCCGCTGGCGCCCTGGGTGACCAGCACGCCATACCACGGCGTCCGCGGCAGCAACCGGCCCAGCACCACGATCAGCAGGATCGAACCGACCGCGGCATAGGCCAGATTTTGCAACGGCAGGACCAGTTGCGGCAGCGTGGGCAGCGCGGGCATGCCCGGGTACATGTCCACCATGGCCATGATGATCGTCACCAGCATCAACACCGCGCCCGTCAGCCCCAGGGCGACCGTCCCGGGAAAGACCAGCAACTCCAGCGCCACGAGGATCAACCCGAGGAGGAACAGCGCCGGCCACTCGAGGCCGGAAAGGCCGGCGACATAACTGCCCAAAAAATAGAGCGCGAAGGCGCACAGTCCGATGATCGCGGGCAAGCCGAATCCCCCCAGCTTGTATTCGAGGTAGATGGCGCCAATGCCGATCATCAGCCAGAGCCAGTTGAAGGCGTTGATCCACGTGGCCAGTCTCTCCGCGCCGGTGGGCTGGATTTCGATGCGTTCGGCGTCGGCATAACCGAGTTTGCCGAGTAGTTTGTCCAGGCTGGCAACCGTTCCCGCCGACAGCAGCGGCTTGGGCGGTGTGCCGTAGGTCGCGGCGGCTTCCGTGTCCGTCAAGGTCAGGATGTCCCCCTTGTGGTTGATCACTTTGCCATCCATGACTAATTCGGCGGTCTTCTTCACCATGGCGTTGACCAACTCGGGGTTGTGGCCGTTCCGCTCCGCGTTCACCCGCATCAACGCGCTGATGGCGGAAGCCGATTTGACCTCCACGGTGTCCGGCAACGCCTCAATTCCGCCGCCCGTCGGCGACATCGTGACCGGCGCCGCGGCGCCAATGACTGAACCCGGGACCATGAAGATCTGCTGGGCGGCGAAGCAGATCAGCGCGCCGGCGGAAAACGCCTTCGTGTCCACGAAGGCCACGGTCGTTCCCGGAAATTTGTTGAGTGACTCGATGATCTCGAGCATCGAGTCGCCGCGCCCGCCGTTCGTGTCCACCTCAACCACAAGCAGGTCGGCGTGAAGTTCCATCGCCTGCTTGACCACCCGGCGCGCAATGTAAACCATCGGTGGGGCAATTTCGCTGCGGATCGGCAGGATGACCACCTTGCGAGCGCCTGCGGCGGCCGGGAGCGGCGTCGGGTCTTCACCGGCGGGCGCTCCCAGGCAGGCAAGGCCGAGGCTCAAAAGAATCAGCCAACGGTTCCTCATAAGCCGAGGATAACGCAACTGGTCGGCCGCTGCAAGACAGGCCGCCTCGGGGCACTGACTTGATTTGAACGGAGCGCGGCTGTGTCGGAGACCAGCCGCAGCGCCCTCGCCCAGGTGGGGCGCTGGAAAACGACTGACACTGGGGGTTTTTTAGGTTGCTGCGGCTGGTGCCGGGCACACAGCCGCGCTCCGGGGAACGGTGAATCAGGACGCGCCCCGCCTCGGCGGCGCCTTTTGGCTTTCGCCCGCCCGGGGGCGCTGTTAAGGTGGCGGCCATGTCGGTTACCATCTCCGTCGGATTCATCGGCGCGGGCAAAATGGCCTCGGCGCTGGCGCAGGGTTTCCTCCGCGCGGGGCTGCTGGAGCCCGCTCAACTCACGGCCAACGATGTTTCGGCGTCGGCGTCGGCGTCGTTCGTCCAGACCACCAAGGCGCGCCTCGCGGCCACCAACGCCGAGGTGGCCCGCTCCGCCACAACCCTCTGGCTCGCGGTGAAACCGGACGCCGTGCCCGCGGCGCTCGCCGAACTGCGCCCGGTGGTCACCCCCGCCCATCTGGTCATTTCCGTTGCCGCCGGAATCACCCTCGCCACGCTGGAAGCCGCGCTGCCGCCCGGGACACGGGTCATCCGCGTCATGCCCAACACCCCCGCGCTCGTCGGCGCCGGCGCCAGCGCCTTTTCCTTGGGAAAGGCGGCAACCCGCGACGATGCGGCCCTGACGCAGCGCCTGCTTTCGTCGGTGGGCGTGGCCGTCGAAGTGAAGGAGAAGCTGCTCGACGCGGTGACGGGTCTGAGCGGTTGCGGCCCGGCCTATGGTTTTCTCATCATCGAGGCGCTGAGCGACGGCGGCGTGGCGGCGGGTTTGCCCCGCGACCTGGCCACCCGGCTGGCGGCGCAGACCCTCCTGGGCGCCGCGCGCATGGTGCTGGAAACCGGCCTGCATCCCGGCGCGTTGAAGGACAACGTCGCCAGCCCGGGCGGCACGACCATCGAGGGACTGCACGAGCTGGAGAAGGCCGGCGTGCGGGGCGCGTTGATCAACGCAGTGCGGGCCGGCACCGAAAAGTCAAAGCGGCTCGCCCAAGCCTGACCCGCCATGTCCTTCCCGGCCCCCTCGCTGAAACAGGCGCGGCTGATCTGGCTGGCGGTCACCGGTTTCGCCATGGCCGTGCTCGTAGCCCTCGTAGTCGGACTCATCTGGGGCCTGGGCCGCGTGCTGGATGTGCTCTCACCGGTGCTCTGGCCGCTCGCCATCGCCGGTGTCATCGCCTACCTGCTCGACCCGGTCGTGGATTTCCTCGAACGCCGGCGTGTGCCCCGCACGCGAGCCATCCTTGCCGTGTTCGCGGCCGCGCTGCTGATCGTCGCCGGTCTGGCGGCCAGCATCATGCCCCAACTGGTCGCCGAAACCGAGCAGCTTGCGGCCAAGGTCCCCGCCTACACCGCGCGCCTCGAACAACGCGTCACGGAATGGATCAACCATCCACCGGCGCCCGTGCGCCGTTTCCTCGGTCCACTGCCGTTCTTGCAGAACCCCAACGCGGCCGCCACGAACGACACGCCGGCGGACCCTGCCATGACCGATGCACCGCCGTTCCTCACGCGCCAACCGGACTCGCTGTTCGACAAGGCACTGAGCCGTGATTCGCTGCAGAGCGCCGGCGGATGGCTGGCCGCCTTTTTTGCCCGGATCGGCGGCTGGTTGTTCGGACAGGTCGGCAGAGTGGCCTCCTGGTTCGGGATTCTGGCCGGCCTGGCCCTGGTCCCGGTGTACGCCTTTTATTTCCTCCTGGAGAAACACAGCATTCGCGACCGCTGGACCGAATACCTGCCGGTGCAGGACTCGACGTTCAAAAACGAACTCGTTTTCGTCCTGCAGGCGATCAACGACTACCTCATCGCCTTTTTCCGCGGACAGGTGCTGGTGGCCATTTGCGACGGCATGCTCTATACGATCGGTTTCACGCTGGTTGGCCTGCCCTACGCCCTCCTGTTGGGCGTCGCCAGCACGGCCCTGACGATGATCCCTTTCCTCGGCTCCATCCTGACCTGCGGCGCGGCCCTGGTGATCGCCCTGGTGCAATATGGCGACTGGCTCCATCCGTTGCTGGTGCTGGTCGTGTTTGGTGTAGTGCAGGCGCTCGAAGGGCTGGTCATTTCACCGCGCATCATGGGCGGGCGCGTCGGGCTGCATCCGCTGGCCATCATCGTGGCGCTCATGGTGGGAACGACCCTGCTCGGCGGCCTCCTCGGCGGGATCCTCGCCATCCCGCTGGCCGCGGCCCTGCGCGTCATCCTGTCGCGTTATATCTGGAACCGCGGGCCGGCCACGGAAACGCCCACGCGTCTCGAGGCAGGTTAATCGTCGTCGCCGACAAACTGCCGCACATCCACGGCCTCGATGCCGGCGGCGCGGATGGCCTGCAGTCCCAGGTCGGTGTCCTCATAGGCCCGGCAACGCGACGGCACGACGCCGATGCGCCGGGCCGCCTCGAGGAAGATGTCCGGCGCCGGTTTTTGGCGCGTGACGTCCTCGCTGGTCACCACGGCGCTGAACAGCGCACGGATGCCCAGGTGATCGAGGACCTGCTCGATGACGCGATGGGACCCGCCGGAGGCGACCGCCATGGGACGGCGACCGTGGTTGTCCCGCACGATCCCGACGATGACGTTGATGGGCTCGACCTGCTGGATCAGCGGCAGGTAGGCCATTTCCTTCTCCCGGGCGATGGCCAGGTGGTCCAACTCCAGCCCCTGCTCGGCGCTGAGCACCCTGGCAATGTCGCGCGAAGGCACGCCGCCCAGCGCGTAAAACCGGTCCTCGGGAAAATTGAACCCGTGTCTCGCGGCCACAAGTCGCCAGGCGCGCCAGTGCAGCGGCATGCTGTCGGCCAGGGTGCCGTCGCAGTCGAAAATGAGACCTTCAATGTGGGCGGGAATCGGGTCCATGGTGAAGAACGAACTGGGCGCTCAAAGCGTCAGTGCGGCCAGGCGCTGCCGCAAGTCGTCCGCCATCAGCGGCTCGATCAGACAGTCAAGGTCGCCGTCCAGCACGGCCGGCAGGTTGAACACGCTGAGTTCGATGCGGTGATCGGTGACGCGGTTTTGCGGAAAGTTGTACGTCCGGATCTTCTCGTTGCGCTCGCCGGTGCCAACCTGGGCGCGCCGCCGGGCGGCGTATTTAGCATTCTCCTCGGCCACCTTGCGATCGAGGAGCCGGGAACGGAGGACTTTCATCGCCTTGGCCTTGTTCTTCTGCTGCGAACGTTCGTCGGCGCACCGGACGACGAGGCCGCTGGGCTTGTGGACGATTTGCACGGCGGAATCCGTCGTGTTCACCCCCTGCCCGCCCGGTCCGGACGCGCGGCAAGTGGTGATGTCGAGATCCTCCGTTTTCACTTCGATGTCCACTTCCTCTGCCTCGGGCAGGACGGCGATCGTCGCCGTGCTGGTGTGGATGCGTCCCTGGGCCTCGGTGGCCGGCACGCGCTGGACGCGGTGGACGCCGCTCTCGTATTTCAACCGCTTGAAAACATCGTTGCCAATCACGCTGAAAATGACCTCCTTGAAGCCGCCCAGGTCCGAGGGACTGGAATCCATCGTTTCCACCTTCCAACCCCGGGTTTCGGCATAGCGGGTCAGCATCCGGTAGAGATCCGCCGCAAACAGGGCCGACTCCGATCCGCCGGCGCCGGCGCGGAGTTCGATGATCGTGTTGCGCGAGTCGGCGGGGTCGGGCGGAACGATGCCGGCCTGGAGGCGCTGTTCGAGACGGGCGACCGCCGGTTCCAGGCGCGCGACTTCCTCGCGGGTCAGTTCGAGCAACTCCGGGTCGGTTTCGGAGCCGGCCAGCGCGCCATTGGCGGCCAGCTCGGTCAGGGCCTTTTCATAGGCCTGGCCGTCGGCGACGAGATCCTTGAGGCGGGCGTATTCGCGGCCGAGTTCCTGGGCTTTGACCGCGTTCCCAAAAACCTTGGGGTCGCTCAACGCCGTCTCGACCTCGCCCAAACGCTGGGCAAACCGCTCGATGTAGGGCCGCAGATCCATGACGCCGGCAAAAAGCATCCGCCCGCCCGGCGCAAGCACCGGGCGGGCGGGAGCCATGCCAAAGCTACTTCTTCTTCTTGCGGGCGTGGGCCGCCTGCGCCGCCTGGGCCGCCTGGGTCTTGACCATGCGTTGCTGGAACTTGTCCACGCGCCCGGCCGTATCCACAAATTTCTGCTGGCCGGTGTAAAACGGATGGCACGCGTTGCAGATGCCCACGACGATGACAGAGCGGGTCGAGCGCGTTTTGAATGTGTTGCCACACGCGCAACGAACTTCGGCTTCCACGTATTTCGGATGGATGTCAGCCTTCATACAAAGGGCGGACAACGTAACAGCCGGGCGGTGGTTGACAAGCGCGAAATTCGCCGGTCGAAATCCCCGAATTGCCTCAAGTAAAAGGTAACCAAGGAAGGGAAAGGGGGTGCGGGGGGAAGGGGTCGTTGACTCATCATGGTGGACACCGAGCAGAAAGGCACCAACATGAGTCGAACGAGCCGAGCG